>Ga0265298_10000257_pt1 | contig 82233 bp, 65 predicted proteins | sample AusTroGonzalo_MG_3_FD_193486 | JGI IMG/M metagenome (GOLD analysis project Ga0265298, IMG submission 193486) | Bovine rumen microbial communities from tropical cattle in Woodstock, Queensland, Australia - Gonzalo_01 | ecosystem: Host-associated > Mammals > Digestive system > Stomach > Rumen ... | reverse complement strand
ATAAAAACGATAATACCAAAGTTGCTTCAATTTATCCGACACTGGACGGAAAGCCTGTTTTACAAGAAGTAAAATTAAATGCTCCCAGCATTAAAAGCATTAATATTTCCGTTAAACATTACAACGGTACTTTACATATTTCCGACGTGTTTTTGCAAGGCGAACACCTGACAAATATGCAACCTTTTGATGATGATTTGCACGTAATAAACAACAGTGCGGAAAATATTTCTTTTGATGTGAATAAATCGGCACAAATTAACTTGTGTGAGGATTGCTACCCTGAAAATCCGCCGGTATTTAAGCCGCTAAATGCCGCTATTGTTGCCGGTGCTTATTTATTGCTCTTAATGATTATCGGTATCTGCTATCTTTTGCGTAATAAACTTAAAGAAAAAATGCTTTCGGTATATACGCTTAAGAACTATTCCCTTATTTTGCCTTATGCCAAACCGTATTGGTTTCGCACCCTTATCGCGGTTTTAATTACTGTTCCGGTCGGCTCCATGGACGCGGTTATTGCCTGGTCATTAAAGCCTTTTATGGATGTGGTGCTTGTTGAACAACAAACCGGTTGGACAAGCTATATTCCTTTGATGATTATTACCTTCAGCGTTTTGCAGGCGGTTTTAACTTATATGGCAACGTACATGAACACATGGGTAGGTAACCGAATTGCCTTGGACATCAAGAAAAAGCTGTTTAACAAACTGATATATAATGATGCCGTCTTTTTTGATACTTGTGATTCCGGTATGGTTTTGATGCGCTTTAATCGCGATGCGGAAATGGCTTGCAGTGGTCTTTTGAACAGTATGCGTTTGTTCTCCACACGTTTCTTTTCATCATTATCTTTATTAATCGTGCTGTTCTATAACTCTTGGCAATTAGCCGTTATCGCGGTTATAGTCCTGCTTTTAGCCTTTTATCCGGTGACACGTATGCGTAAAATGATCAAAGGTCTTGTTGCACAGGATGTTGCTTCTTTAGCCGAACTTTATGCACGTTTCAATGAAGCCTTTGGCGGAAACCGTATTATAACCGCTTATAATCTTGCCGCTTCTTGCAAGAAAAAATTTGAGCACACATCAAACAGTATCTTGAACAGATTAGTTTTGATGATGAGAAAAACCGGTGTTGTAGCACCGCTAATGCACACCATCTCGGCATGCGGCATTGCATTGGTGATTTGGTACGGCAGTTATTTGATTGCCGAACATACAATTACGGTCGGTAATTTTGTATCCTTTTTAACCTCGTTGGTAATGTTGTATAATCCGTTAAAATCAATCGGTAACAACCTTCGCGGAGTTCTTATGTCACTAATGGCTGTGGAGCGCGTGTTTGATACGTTGGCTTATAAGCCGTCGATTACGAATCCGAAAAATCCGAAATTCTTAAAAGATTGCAAGGGAAATATATCTTTCAATGATGTTACTTTTGCATACACCAAAGGAAAAAATGTTTTAAAACATATCAAGTTGAATATCAAAGCAGGTCAAACCGTTGCACTTGTCGGCAATTCCGGCGGCGGAAAAAGTACGGTTGCCGCGCTGTTGCCGCGCTTTTATGATGTACAGGGCGGAGAGGTCTTAATTGACGGAGAAAACGTAAAAGACCTTGATTTGCATAATTTGCGTGAAAATATTGCCGTAGTTTTACAAGATAATTTCCTGTTTGGCGGAACTATTCGCGAAAATATTATTTTCAATCGCAAGGATGTTTCCGAAGAAAAATTGAACCAAGCCATCAAAGCAGCTTGTTTAGAGGAATTTATCGCCAGTTTGGATAACGGACTTGATACGCAGATCGGAGAACGCGGAGTTATGCTTTCCGGCGGTCAAAAACAGCGGATTGCCATTGCCCGAGCTTTTGTAAAAGATGCCCCTATTTTGATTTTGGATGAGGCAACTTCAGCCCTTGATAACAAGTCGGAGGCCGTGGTACAACAAGCCATTGATAATCTGATGAAAAACCGCACGGTTTTGGTAATTGCTCACCGGCTTTCTACTGTCCGTAACGCCGATTACATTGCCGTTATCAACAACGGAAAAATCGTAGAGCGCGGTTCACATGACGAGTTGTTGGCAAAAGAAGGCGAATATGCCGCACTTTATAAAACACAAATAAGCTGATTTTTGCACAAATCTTTTTAATTATAACATTTTGATTCTGCCATATTTATTTGTGACAAAAAAATATTTTTTCGGACATTTATTGACAAATTTTCGGAAATATAGTATACTGACCTTGTCATTAACAACTATGGAGGAAAAATATGAGTGACGACCCCCACCCCTGTACGGTGAGTAAACATAAATATATCAGCAGTTTTATTGTAAACACTTTACTTTTGTCCGCTGTTGCGGCTTATTCTCAGGAACAAAAAGTTCCACAATCTACTTCTGATGATAAAAATACATCAACTTTAACTATCGGAGCGGAAAATGTTGCCGCTCTAACCTTAGAACAAGATAAAACCACTTTCTATAACTGTTTAGCCCCTTCATTTTCAGCGCGTACACAAAACGAACGCGATGATTATGTTGCCGTTTCCGGTGTTCAAGGTATTATCTATAACGATAATGACTGGAACACTACCACCATTAAATTTATGGTGGAGCTCGGCAAGCACATCGGCAACGGCGGTGTTATTACCTTCAAAGCCGGTCGTGAAGCTACCGAGGGCAGAAGCGTTTTTGATAATCCGTTTAACTACTACGCCAATTCAACCGACGTGGTTACCTTGGGTAACGGCACGGAGCGTATTGTATTCGGTTATCAGAAAAACGACAACTTTATAGAACTTGGAATTATCGGCAAAAGCGGTGACGGCTTTTATGTTATTCCGAACCCGAAACAATCAAGTTTCTGGGCCAAAAGCGGAGTAACGTTATTACAAAAAAGCGGTTGCAAGCTTGATATGTCATCGGCTTTGCGCATGGATAAAGAACGTATGCAGATGCTTGCGGCATTCGGTATGCGTAACAGATTCTCCGGTGCCAGAGTTTTCGGACACTACGATTTCAAACAACATCAAGGAAACTTGGGTGTCAGAGCGTATCGTGAATTGAAAAGCGGTTGGAAATTTATTGCCGAATCGGTAATAAACCAACATAAAGATTTATCAATTCGTAGCGGTGTTGGCAGAGACGGTGTTCAGTTCTCGGTAGAGTTAAAGAAACCGAAACAGGAAAATCCGAGGGTAAACCTTACGGTAACCAGTTATTTGGCTCGTTCAAAAACTTACGCTTACCGTAAATAAAAAACAAAAGCCGCGTCATCTGCACAGGTGGCGCGGTTTTCTTTTATATAAAGCATATTTTATTTTCGGATAAAGAGTTTACCGTTTTGCATTTTGGCATATCCGCCGAGCGGTATGGTGATAATCGGCGTAGAGTGTCCGTAATCGACATTAGCCAATACCGGAATATTTTTCAATTCTTCTTTATTGTTGATGATAAACTCCAATATTTCTCGTGACATTTTGGAAGATTTTTGAAAACGCCCGATGACCAATCCTTTAACGTTTTTAAAATCCGGCTGATGACAAAGTGCCTGTAAATTACGGTCAAAAACCACATCCGTCGTTTCTCCGGCATCTTCAATCATTAAAATCGTATCTGCCTTAAATTCAGGACGATATTGAGTACCCAAAAGCAAATTATATGTGCATAAATTACCGCCGACAATCGTACCTTCGGCACTGCCGTCATGAATATTCCAGAAGCCCTCGTTTTTGATAAATTCGCGTTTTTCCTGATCCAAAAACCACAAATCATCGCTCCATTCCGCCGACGGTTTTACCTCAACCTCATCATCGGAAAACAGCATTTTTTGCAAATAATCAAGGGTATATTCGCACCCTTTTTTCATCCCGATTGAGCTGTAATGCGGCCCGTAATAAACCTCCAAACCGGTTTTAGCGTTAATCGCATCCAAAAGCGCCGTAATATCGGAAAAACCGCAGATAATTTTCGGATTTTTGCGGATGACTTCATAATCCAAATATTTCAAAATCTGGTTACTGTTAAAACCGCCGATAACCGTAAAAATCGCCTTTACCGACTTATCCGTGAAAGCTTGCATAATGTCGGCCGCGCGTTTTTCTATACTGCCGCACCCCTGCATATTCCAATTTTCATCAGTGGTATTATCGGCAAAAACAACTTCCAATCCCATTTGCTTAAAGCGCTCTTCGGCAATTTGTCGGCAATCGGCACCGATAAGTTTCAGACCGCGTGACGGTGCCACTATCATTATTTTATCGCCTTTTTGCAATTTATTCGGAATTATTTTCTGCATAGTTTATCTCCTTTTATGCTCGCGGTTTGCAACCGCAGTAATTTTGGTTATATAAATTCAAATCTTTTATAAGTTGATTGCGCAAATCCTGCATACCGTTTTTGCGCCCCTCAATTTCTATATATTGGAAACCGGTATCTTTTGCCGCTTTGTATGCTGCCTCATTAACTTGCGCCAAGTTCTTGTAGCGCGATACTCCCAGTACCGAAGCCACCGCCGTAAAACCGTTTTCTTTAGCATACTCCATAACTCTTTTGAGGCGCATATAAAAGCAAACCGAACAACGCTTACCGCGCTCCGGTTCGTTTTCCAAACCTTTGGTCAATTCACACCAACGTTCGTTATCATATTCCAGCTCAATAAAATCCACCCCGTATTGTTCGCAAACACGTTTATTTTCATCTCTGCGTTTTTCATATTCGGCAAGCGGGCGAATATTCGGATTATAAAATACCACCGCAAAATTATCCTTATTTTCCGCCATGGTTTTAATAACCGCACACGAGCAAGGTGCGCAACATGACAGCAACAATATTTTATCGCCCGCATCAACCATTACGCAAGTTTTCCCTTCAAATATTTACCGGTGAAGCTCTTTTTATTTTTTGCCACTTCTTCCGGCGTACCGGTGGCAATTATCTTGCCGCCGCCGTCACCGCCTTCCGGCCCCACGTCAACAATATAATCGGCTGTTTTTATCACATCCAAGTTATGTTCTATAACAACAACCGTATTTCCCTGTTCAACAAGCATTTCCAACACTTCCAACAAATGTTTTATATCTTCAAAGTGCAATCCGGTGGTCGGTTCGTCTAAAATATAGAGCGTTTTTCCGGTAGCTTTTTTGCTGAGTTCTTTGGAAAGTTTTATACGCTGTGCCTCACCTCCGGACAGTGTCGGTGCCGGTTGTCCTAATTTAACATACCCCAAACCCACGCGGCGCAACAAATCCAAACGACGTTTAATGGTCGGAATATTTTCAAAGAAAACATAAGCATCGTCTATGGTCATATCTAAAACGTCGGCAATTGACTTATCACGGAATTTAACCTCTAAAGTTTCGCGATTATAACGTGTTCCGTGACAGGCATCACACGGCACATAAACATCGGGCAGAAAATTCATTTCTATCTTCATCACGCCGTCGCCCTTACAAGCTTCACAGCGTCCGCCCGGCACATTAAACGAGAAATATCCCGAAGTATAACCTCTGGCTTTAGCCTCCGGCAACTCGGCAAACCAATCACGAATATTGGTAAACACACCGGTATAAGTTGCCGGATTTGAACGCGGAGTTCTACCGATCGGTGACTGGTCAATATCAATTACTTTATCTATATTTTCCAATCCGATAAGCTCATCATACGGTCCCGGCGGCACACGGCTTCCGTTCATCTCTTTATCTACCGCCTTAAATAAGGTTTCCAAAATCAGTGACGACTTACCGCTCCCCGATATACCGGTAACGCAAGTCAAAGTCCCGAGCGGAATTTTCAAATCTACATTTTTAAGGTTATTGGTACGAGCACCTTTAAGCTCTAAAAACTTACCGTTACCCTTACGCCGTTTTACCGGTAGCGGAACACATTTTTTACCGGTCAAATATTGCGCCGTTAAACTTTTCGGATTTTTCAAAACTTCATCAAACGTACCGCACGCCGTAACTTCTCCGCCCAAACTTCCGGCAAGCGGTCCCATATCAATTAAATAATCGGCGGCACGCATGGCATCTTCGTCATGTTCCACCACAATCACAGTATTTCCTATATCTCGCAGACGAGTGAGGCTGTCCAATAACTTGTCATTATCTCTTTGATGCAAACCGATTGAAGGCTCGTCTAAAACATACATCACACCCGTCAAACCGGTACCGATTTGCGAAGCCAAGCGAATCCGTTGTGCTTCTCCGCCCGAAAGCGTACCGGACTGGCGAGATAAGGTTAAATAATCCAGTCCGACATTATTTAAAAAGCTCAATCTTTCACAAATTTCTTTGAGTATTTTGTGGGCAATTTCCCTTTTCTGCGGTGTTAATTGTTCCTCTACTTTCTCAAACCACTTAAGAGCATTTTTAACCGACATCTCGGAAGCATCTATAATATCCAAACCGCAAATTTTAACCGCCAAAGCTTCCGGTTTTAAGCGTTTTCCGCCACAACTTTCACACGGTGCCGAAGATTGGTAGTGCGAAAGTTCTTCTCTTATGGCTGCCGAATCGGTTTCCATAAACCGGCGTTCCATATTCGGAATAACACCTTCAAACGGCTTATCACTCACCCATTTGGAAAATATCATCGGCACACAACGATTGCCCGAACCGTATAAAATTGTTTCCTGTGCGTATGCCGGCAAGTCTTTCCACGGCGTTTTATTGGATATTTCCAAATAATCACACAATGAGTTTAGCGTTTGGCGATAAAATACGGAGTGACTGCTGACCGACCACGGCGCAATGGCACCGCCCGACAAACTCAAATTTTCATTAGGGACCACCAATTCCGGATCCATATACAAACTGGCACCCAATCCGCCACAATGCGGACAAGCTCCCTGCGGATTATTAAATGAAAACAGGCGAGGTTCTATTTCTTCTATGGTAAAGCCCGATACCGGACAGGCAAATTTTGAAGAAAACGTTTCGCGCGATTTATCGGCCATATTTTCAACATACAAAATACCGTTACTCAACTTCAATGCGGTTTCTACCGACTGTGCCAAACGGGTGGCAATTCCTTCTTTTATTATGAGTCGGTCAACCACTACTTCTATGTTGTGCTTATTGTTCTTATTTAATTCCGGCAGCTCGTCAATGTTATAAATTTCATCATCAATATTAAGGCGTTGAAAACCTTTCTTTTGCAGTTCGGCAAACTCCTTTTTAAACTCACCTTTTTTACCGCGTGCTATCGGTGAAAGCAAAATGATTTTGGAGCCTTGCGGATATGCCAATATTTTATCTACCATCTGCGAAACCGACTGTGCTTCAATCGGCAATCCGGTTGCCGGAGAATACGGAGTACCGGCACGCGCCCACAAAAGACGCATATAATCGTAAATTTCGGTGATGGTACCTACGGTTGAGCGCGGATTGTGGGATACAGTCTTTTGTTCAATGGAAATTGCCGGAGAAAGACCTTCTATGGAATCCACATCCGGTTTGCTCATCAAGTCAAGAAACTGGCGTGCATAAACCGATAAGCTTTCCACATAGCGACGCTGACCTTCGGCATATATGGTATCAAAAGCCAACGATGATTTACCCGAACCGGATAAACCGGTAATAACCGTTAATTTATTCTTGGGAATATTAACGTTTATATTTTTCAAGTTGTGTTGGCGCGCGCCCTTTATTTCTATGTATTTGCCTTCAGTCATATTTTCTCCGTATTTGCCTTTGATATATAACACCATTATCGGCAGATTGGCAACCCTTTAATAAATATTGCAAATAAAAATTTTTTTGATATATTAACGAAAAGTTAACTAAAGCTCAAAGATATGAATTGTTTTTGTAAATACATAATTTTCGGTGCTTTATTTCTTTTGGCCGCACCGGTCAATGCCAAAGTTACGATAGCCCTTGTCGCACCTAAAGCAGGGGATTATCTGCAACAAGGTGTTGAACTCACCAAAGGTGTTAAAAAAGCGGTTGATGAAATAAATTCGCAAGGCGGTTTGCGCGGGAAAAAAGTACATTTGCTTTTGGTTGATGATGAGTGCAACGATGCCATGGCAATTTCTACCGCACAAATGTTAGCCGTTTCTAAAGAAAATCCGCTTAACCTGGTTATCGGTCCTTATTGTGCCAACTCTTTTGGAGCGGTTGCCGATGTATTTGCAAACGCCAAAATTTTTCAAATTATCCCGACCACGGTAAATTATTCACAAGCCAAAACCATTAAAAGCGGTTTGGTAAAAATGCTCGGATATACCAATCAACAGGCGGTGGATTTTTTCAAATATTATAATTCCGCTTTCGCCGGACAAAGAGTTGCGGTTGTCAGTAATGCCACCGACGTTGACAGCACACAAGAGGCCGAGGCAATAGTAAAAGAATTTGCCAAACACGGGAAATCATCAATCATCCGGCATTATACCTATCAGATGACCGATAAAGATTATGATGATTTGGCCGAAAAAATCATTGATGAACAAAATCAGATTGCCTTTTTATTGGGTACCGCAAAAAATATTCGCAAAATGGCACGCGCCATCAGAGAAGAAAACGAAGATTTTATTATATTCACCAACAAATATCGTGCCACCGACGAATATATCCGCTATTTGGACAGGTGGGCGGAAGGTACTTATTTTATGGAATTGCGCGGCAAAGATGATAATCCGGAATTTGCCGAAACTTTGGTAAAATTACGTTTGAGCGGACTTGATACGGAAGGGCTTTCCCTCTACGGATATACCGCCGTAAAACTGTGGCAGGAATTGGTAAATCGGGCAAAGTCTTTTGACTATAACAAGCTTTCGGCGGCCATCAACAACAAGGCGGTTAAAACCGAATTCGGCAATAAAATGTTTCATAACGGCGCACCGCAAACCAACGAAAGTTATGCGGTTTATAAATACGAAAACGAAACGTTTGATAAAGTTTATTGAGAAAGAGTATCTTTGCGTTGCCACAAATACGGATGCACTTGTACATATTTTGAAAGTGTTTCCGGTGTAATCACAAACCTGTCATCTGTCTTTTCTTGCAAATTCTCAAAATCTATATACTCAGGTTGATACTGAGCTATAACATCATTTATGTTGTAGTCGGGATAACGATTGTATAAGGCATTATCAACCGCCGATATACCGGTTTGCATAACATAGTAAGACATTTTCGGATTATATATGGCATACAGATTTCCGACCATGGTCAGACATAATACATCGGGAGCATTTACAATTCTCATCTGTTTGTTTCGGTCAAGATTGTTGTTATATGTCAAAGTTACATAATTAAGACAACACGACACAATTAAAAACAAGACAACATATATTGATGCCGTTTTATACTTTGTATCAACCGAAATCTTTTTAAGAACCGGAGCGACAAGCATTGCGCACAATGTAAATGTTTGAATAAGATAATGGGCAAAAAAGGCCTTGAAATACAAATGCTGAATAATAGAGCAAATATACAGCACAGCTATTATGTTTATGTATTTGTTGTTTGCTTTTTCTTTATATATCCAAATAAACGAGATAATACCAAACAAAAGATGAAACGAAAACATCGGCATTATACTTTTTTTATCTACAAATACACTGCTCATACCAAACACATGGCGATTAAACAGCCAATTAAGTTGAAAATACTCCAACCATGAATCGGTATAAAACAGAAAACCTGCAAATATCCCGATTATTAAAAGCGACGGAATAATTGCAACCATCAGATTTTTTACGGTCAATTTCTTTTCATACATTAACCATGCGGCAGGTATGACAAGAGGCAATATTTCAAACAATACCGTTTGCAAAAATAAAAACGAAATCGTAAAATATATTCCGCACAACATTAAAGACTTTATGTTGTTGTTTTCAATGTATTTGAAAAAATAATACAGCCCCAAAAAATAAAAAAAGTATTCAAAATTGTCCGGCTTGAAAAATGAAAACCCGTACCATATCGGATAAAAAATCGCAACGGTCAGGAAAAAATAAACAAACAGTTTTTTATCCTTGAAAAAATCTCTGAAAATAAGATATATCACGTAAAATTTGCCACACGAAACAAGCAGTGAGAAAAACTTGGAAACATAAAGAATCAACATAAAATCATGCGGCAAAAACTTTATAATCGGAGCAAAAACATACCACAGCAACGGATTGTGATGTTCAAAAAAATCGCGATAAGGAACATACCCTTGGCCGACCAACCAACTCATGCGCAGATGTTCAAAACCGTCACAATTCAAGGTATCGGCAAAAATAAACGCCAAAAAGATACCGACAATATCAAGGGCCAAAACAGTATATAGTGTATATTTCAGCCCTTTTGTCATAGCAATTTACCTTGATGCTATTTTATTAATCCGAATTTCTTTTTGCCTTGTGCAATTTTAACGGCACCGTCAACCACGTCCGCCGATGTAATAACATAATTTTCATCGGTTACCGGCTTATCGTTAATTTTTAATCCGGCCTGTTTAATCAAACGGCGCGCCTCACCTTTACTGGCGACAAAACCTATTTGTAAGAACGCGTCCAAAACTCCGATACCGGCATTTAAATCAACGTTCAATGTAGGTAAATCTCCGCCGGCAACACCTTGTTCAAAGGCCTTAACCGCTGTTTCTTGTGCCGACAGTGCTTCTTCTTCACCGCGACAGATTTTTGTAGCCTCAAATGCCAAAATCTTCTTGGCTTCATTAATTTCTTTATCTTGCAACTGTTCAAGACGACGCACCTCGTCCATCGGTAAATCGGTATATATACGCAAGCATTTTCCGACTTCGGCATCCCCTATGTTGCGGAAATATTGGTAATAATCATAAGCCGGCAATTTATCTTCGTTAATCCATACGGCATTACCTTCGGATTTGCCCATTTTTTTACCGGACGAATCCGTGATTATCGGGCTGGTGAAACCGAACAATTCCGTGTCATAACGGCGACGACCGAGTTCGGTTCCGGAAACAATGTTGCCCCATTGATCGGCACCGGCAATCTGAGCGCGGCAACCGTATTTTTGCAACAATACGCAAAAATCATAGCCTTGCAACAGCATATAATTGAATTCCAAAAACGACATCGGTTGTTCGCGCTCCAAACGACTTTTCACGCTATCCATGGTCAACATACGGTTAACCGAGTAGCAGGTTCCGATATCGCGTAAAAATGCCAAATAGTTAATATCCTTAAACCACTCCCAGTTATCAACCATCAAAGCGTCCGTAGCTCCGTCACCGAATTTCAAAAACTTGGAAAAAGATTTTTTCAATCCCATGGTATTGTGTTTTAACGTTTCTTCATCCAAAAACGGGCGAAGTTTATCTTTACCGGACGGATCGCCGATGCGCGCGGTAGCTCCGCCTACCAAAGTAAGCGGTTTATGTCCGCATTTTTGGAACCATCTGAGCATCATTAACGGCACAATATGACCGACGTGCAAACTGTCTCCGGTCGGATCGGAACCCAAATACCCTACTGCCGGTTTTCCTTTACTCTCACACTCGTAAAGATACGTATCAAAGCCCTCTTCATTAGTGCATTGATTGTAAAAACCGCGTTCGGCCATTATATTCATAAATTCCGATTTAAATTGTGACATTGTATTGCCTGTCCTTTCTTGTTTTATACCAAATTTTAACGTATATTAGCATAATATTTTACCATTGCAACAGGATTAGATAATTTATGATTATAAAAAGTTTAACAACTCTCGGATTATATGGCGGAGCTTCCCTTAATTCAGTGGAAGTTGCCTTGCTTAATTCCGATGGTTTGGACATACAAAAATTCATAAAATCGGCAACCATACCCTATCCGGAAGAATTGGCTGTTGCCATCCGCGGTTTATTGGCTAAACGGGCATGGTCATTTGCCGAACTGGAAAATAATGCCGAAGTACAAAACGTACGTGAAAAAATAAGCGAATTTTATGCCGAGTGCATACATGAATTTTGCGCCGATGAAAAACCGGATTGTATCGGCATTGACGGTCTTACCGTTTTTAACGATCCGCAAAATAAATGTTCCTACCAATTGGAAGACGGGCATAAAATCACCAAGGAACTGCAACAACCGGTTATAACTCACTTTCATAAGGCGGATTTACTATCCAACGGTCAGGCCTCACCGTTGACGGCGGCTTTTTTTAATTTTATCGGACAGACAATTCAAAAGCCGGTAATTTTTATAGATATTGAAACGGTTTGTAGCCTGATTTATATCGGAGAAAGCGGAGAAATTACCGCTTTTGATTGTGCGCCGGGTACCGCCATGATAGAAGACTGGACTTTCCGGCACGCCAATATGCAAACCGACTACAACGGCAAATCGGCAGCTTTGGGAAATGTACATACACAAGTGGTGAATTCCCTGCTCAAACATAAAATCTTAAAAAAATTACCGCCAAAGTCTTTGGATATTATGCAGTTCAGTGATAAAAAAGAACATTTGGAAGGCTTGTCTTTAGAAGACGGTGCCGCTACCGCCGCCAATTTTATCGCCGAAGCAATTTATCAGGCGGCATTGGATTTTTTGCCGGCTATACCGCGTCAGATTTTCATCGGCGGAGAGGGAGCTAATAATCCTACTTTATTGCGCTTTATCAAACAAACTTTTGCTCCGCGAACGGTGTTCAATTTAACGGACATTAACCCGCATTTAACTGCCGTCGGAGCCCAAGCCACCGCTTTTAATGCGGTGCGCCGAACATATTCGTTACCGATAACTTATCCGAACACAACCGGAGCTTATGAACCAATGACCGGAGGAGAAATATATGACTACCGAAATAACTCTGAAAGTTGAACATCTTTGTAAAAATTACGGAGAAATTCAGGCTTCAAAAGATTTAAATTTTGTAGCTCGTCGCGGTGACATCATCGCCCTTTTGGGGCCTAACGGTGCCGGAAAATCAACTTTGATGAATATGATTGCCGGCTACTTGTCCCCGACTTCCGGTTCTATTGAAGTTTTGGGAAAAAATATTGCCGAATTTCCGATATATGCCAAAGAGAATATCGGATTTTTACCGGAAGGTTCACCGCTTTATGCCGATTTGAGCGTCAAACGCTTTCTGCTGTATATGGCACAAATACGAGGCCTTAACGCTCAAGCCGTCAACAAGGCGGCGCAAATTGCCAACATTGAAAACGTTATGCGGCAAAAAATAGATACTCTTTCCAAAGGTTATCAACGCCGTGTCGGGTTTGCGCAAAGTATTTTGAGTAATCCTCCGGTTTTGCTTTTGGATGAGCCGACTGACGGCTTAGACCCCAATCAAAAAGATTATATGCGTTCATTGATTAAAAGTATGTCGGCAGATAAAACCATACTTATTTCCACCCATTTGCTGGAAGAAGCGCAAACTGTTTGTAATCGCATTATTTTATTGGATAACGGCACAATTAAAGCCGATGCGACTTTGGACGAGATATTGAAAAACACGGGTTGCAAAAATATTGCCGAAGCTTTCAGAACTCTTACCGATAAGGAGAAAACAAAATGAAAAAATTGTGGGCGGTAATCAAAAATGAGCTGATACGTTATTTTGTGTCCCCGTTGGCATACGTATATTTGCTGAGTTTTCTGATATTAAACGGTTCTTTTGCCATTTATTTCGGAGATTTTTTCAATCGCGGAGAAGCCGATTTAAGCTCTATGTTTGTTTTTCAACCATGGATTTATTTGCTGTTTATTCCCGGTATTTCCATGCGATTGTGGGCCGAAGAATTTCATAGCAAAACCATTGTACAAATTACCACACTGCCGATTTCCGTAAAAAATTTGGTGTTGGGTAAATTTTTTGCCGCATGGATATTTTGCGGACTGGCTTTGTTTTTAACTTTTCCTTTTTGGATGACCGTTAATGCTTTGGGAAATCCGGAAAACAGCGTTATTCTGACCGGTTATATCGGCAGTTTTTTGTTGGCCGGATGTATGCTTGCCGTTTCGCAAACAATGTCGGCGCTGACTAAAAACCAAGTTATTGCATTGGTTTTAGCGGTAATAGTCAATCTGTTTTTCTTTTGGAGCGGTATTGAATATATCTTATCTTTCTGCCGATTGTTCCTGCCGGATTCTTTGATAGATATGATTGCTTCCTTAAGCTTTATTTCACACTTCAATTCTTTGAGTAACGGATTAATTGAGTTGCGTGACGTCATCTTCTTTGCAACCGTTATTATCTTCGGCAATTATACCACCGTTTTAATCGTTAATTACAAGACCGCAGGTACGTCCGGTTGGCTGAAAACAAACAGCAAAATGCAAACCGTAACGGCGTGGGTGGCGCTTTTGTTCACATTTTTCGGCATAAATCTTGCCGCCTATAATTTTGCCGATACCCTGCAATACGACGCCACAAACGAAAAAATATTTACGTTAACCGCAAACACCGAAAAAATATTAAATAACCTTCCGGAAAGGGTTACCGCAAAACTGTATTTTTCACCTATTTTGGCCGAGCGAAATTCAAATATTCGCAAGCAATTTGAGAATCTGCGCGTTTTGCTGAAAAAATATCGCAAAGCTTCAAACGGAAAATTTGAATACAAAATATATTATCCTAAATTTTTAAGCGAACAGGAAGATATTGCCATCGCCGACGGTTTGCAATCGGTGCCGCTTATAGACTTGAACCAAAATGCCCTGTTCGGCATGACATTGGAAGACACGTTACAAAACAAACAGATTATACCTTTCTTTGCGCAAATAGGACAGGTTTCTCCGGAGCAGGAAATTACCACCAAGTTACACCTCATCGGTTTGGAACGCAAAAATTTGGGTATTATAACCGGTGTGCCGGTTTTCGGTTCATCGGAAGGCGGCTCATTTATCACCGACCCTTGGGCAATCATTGACAGGTTGAAACAAAAATACAAAGTTTATCACCTCAAAAAACCGCAAGATTTTGACGAACAAAAGTTAGACGTTTTGATTATATTTTTCCCGCGAAACTTAGATAAAGATATGGTGGAAAAAATCAAAGAATATTCCAAAAATTACGGTAAAATCGTCCTGATTTTGGATCCGGCGCATGAAGCGGCTCGTCTCTATTCCATGAGTTCCGGATTATTGGAAAGTTCCGATTCAAAAGAGCTGGAAGAATTTTGGAAATTCAAATTTTATGACCAATACGTGGTAGCCGACTTGAAAAATTCCATCACGGTTGATGCCACCGTCAATTACCAAACAAATCCGGTATTTTCACAAGACGTTATCCAGTTTAAAATTCCACATCGTGATATGAATCCGGCTCATCCGGTCACTCGCAATTTAAACGAAATCATGATGGCTTCGGCTTCGGTTATTATGCCTGATTACGATGCCTTGCAAAGCGGTAAAATTACTTTTTATCCTTTGCTCCGTGCCAGCTCGTTATCATCGATAATGACGGCTAAAATTGTTAAAGACGGCCTTAATCCGCAAGAAATTTTGCAATATTTCAAACCGGATAAAAACCAAAAATTTATGGCGGCGGAAATTATCGGTATGGAAAAAGAAAATCCTTTTGATTTGATTGTGATGACCGATTCCGACTTTTTATATGATACTTTTTGGATGGATAAAAACAAATTTTTGGAAAGTGATTTTTCCGTAAATGTTTTTGATAATGCCAACTTCCTGCTTAATTCGGTTGATTATTTGGTTAATGATAATTCTTTAATCGGCTTGCGCGGAAAAACCGTATTATCCAGAAAATTTGACGATATTGAAACAATGCGACGCATAAATTCCATGCAATATAAGAAAAAAGAAGATGAAATTTTTGCGCAGATTGAAAAAGCCAAACGTTCCATTCAGGAAGTGTGGGGAAAGAAGGAATTTGAGGAAAGAGAGAATTTCACACCTGACGAATTGGCGGCTCTGTCAAAAGTTCGTCGCGAACTCGGCGATTTGCGCCAGGAATTAAGCGATTTACGCTATCGCGCTTATGATAATATCCGCTCAATTTCTGCTCGGGTGGCCTTTTTTGATATTTGGTTTATACCGCTGATTATTGCGGCAATACTTCTGCTAAAATTGTTATTATCTCTTATTTTACACAAACACGGCAAATTAAGCTTTGCCCTACCGAGCAAACGCCTTTGCATAATGTTACTTTCTGGTGCTTTCATTTTAGGTTGCGGCGTTTTATCGGTATATTGCTCAAATCGGAGCAGTTTGGATAATTTTGAAGATAAAATTGCTTTTCCGGCAGTAATGCAACGGATTAACGACATTGATAAAATATCCTTAAAATCAAACAAAAAAGAGCTGACTTTTGAAAAGAAAGACGGTTTATGGAAATTGAAAGAAATGCCGGATTTACCGGTATATCAAGAACGTATCCGCCGTTTGCTTACAACGGTTGCTCAAGCAACTTTCTTTGCCAAGAAAAGCAATCGCGCCGAAAATTTATACGCATTTAACCTGCTGCCTTTGGAAGATGAAAATTCCAATGTTACGGTTGTTACTTTCAACAGCGGTGACAACATTATTCAACAATTTGATTTAGGCGATATTGATATTGATATCGGACGCGGTGCCAAATCGGCATATATGCGTTTTGATGACCAATTCCAAGTATGGCAAATCAAAGCGGATTTTGTGGATATGAGTTTGGATTGGCACGCCTGGACTTACAGTAATTTGTGGGATTTGCGCTACGGCCGAATTTATGACCGCACGCACGACCCTAAAAAAGAAGATATCCTCACCTATTTAATGAAGATGATGTTGAATACCGAGTTTATAGAAATAACCGATATACCGCAAACTCCGGAAATCGCTCATCTCAAATTGCTGGTGGAAGACGGTAACCATGCGGAAATCGGATTTTATCGCGATAACGACAAATCTTATGCCGTATATGACTTTGATAAGTTAAATCAAAACCCTCACCTGAAATTGATTGCCGAATATTTAAGCGGAAAAGCCGCGGTTATCGAAAACGAAAAAATGGAGAAAATCATTGAACTCGTCAAAGAATTATAACGAAGCAACCTTGAAAAAGATAGCCGCCGCGGCAAGTATCGGAACCGCTATTGCGTTGACTTTGATAAAAACTTATGCCGCCGTAGTAACGGATTCTCTTTCCGTTTTATCTTCGCTTGTAGACAGTTTGTCCGATATTTTGGCTTCGGCGATTACTTATATTGCCGTGAGATATTCCGACAAACCTCTCAGCAAAAATCATCGCTACGGATACGGAAAAGCCGAATCGGTTAGCGCTCTTATTCAGGCCGCCTTTATCGCTGGTTCGGCCGGTTTTATTTTGTATGACGGATTTCAACGATTCCTTAATCCCATACAAATAAACGAAACAACGTTCGGTATTGTTATCATGTCTGTATGTTGGGTTATTACTTTGGCACTCATCTTATTTCAAAAATACATCATAAAACGGGTGCGCTCTCAGGCCATAAATGCCGACAGCGGACATTATACCGTGGATTTGCTTTCTAACGGCTCGGTCATACTTTCATTGTTTGTTGTTAAATATTTTCATCTGACCTGGTTTGATGCAGCTACCGCACTTTTAATTGCCGGTTATTTGATTTATAATGCCGGTGTTATTGCCTATGAAGCTTTAGAAGAAATTACCGACAAAGAAATAAATGAAGATGTGCGCGAAAAAATAATCGCAAATATTATGACAATTGACGGAGTTAAAGGTTGTCATGATTTCCGCTCAAGAGTTTCCGGCAGTATGTATTTTATTGAATTGCACTTGGAATTTGACGGCAATATGACACTGTTTGCCACTCATGAGCTTTCCGATAAGGCCGAAGAAATGATAACAACACTTTTACCGCAGGCACAGGTAATAATCCATCAGGATCCTTACGGTGTGATGGAAAACCGTTTAGATCACCGAATTGATGGTATTTGCAATTTATGATTTTTGCTTTGCTTTCTTAGGTTTATGCGGAAATCTGAGAGTGAATTCCGTTCCTTTTCCTATTTTACTCTTCACGCTGATTTTGCCATGCCATTTTTCAATTAAACTGCTGACAATGGCCAAACCCAATCCCGAACTTTTGGCATGGCTGTTGGCGGAATAGAACGGCTCAAAAATATGTTTGATTTGTTCTTCTTCAATACCTATACCGCTATCCTTAACGCGCAATATCGTATTTGTTGATTTGCTTTCTCCGGATATATTAAGTTCGCCACCTTCCGGCATAGCTTTTATGGCATTTTGCGACAAATTAAGAATAATCATTTTGAAATCGGATTCATTACCCCACAAAGATAAGTCATCGGCAATTTCGGTTTTTATGACTATTCCGCGACGCTTTGCTTCATAATCTATCATCAACATCATGTCATTGACCGCCGCTTTGACGTTTATTTCGGAATATTCAATATCGGAATAACGCGCCAATTTCAGCAGTCTTTCCGGTGTTTTAACCGTTTCTACCAGTTGATTATAAGCCATGGTTAAATATTTTTTGCGCATATCGCTGTCAGACAAGTCCTTATAATCACTACTCAGCAACCCTTCCAAAATCAAGCGAATCGCTCCCAAATTATTTTTCATTTCGTGGGCAATGGAAGTTGATAAAAATGCCAACGATGATACTTTTTGCTGATGTGAAAAGCGAACATCACCGCTCAAATCGTGGATGGCCTCAACAATGTAATAATCATCATCTTTTTTGCCGAATACCAAACGGGCGGCATTAACGTATAACGGCAGTTTTCCGACTTCATGGATGGTATGCAAATCTCCGGTATCATCTTTAAAATGTCTGACCGGACAATTATATCGACTGATAGGACATCCGGCACAATCATTATATCCGTATGCTTCATAACATTTCTTGCCGCTGCAATCTCCTTTTACCTTCAGTAAACCGTAAAAAGCTCTGTTTGCCATTATAACATTAAAATTTTTATCAATCACCCTGATGCCGTCGGGAATCGCATCTATTAACTGTTGCAAGAATTGGGCTCGCAATTTACCTTCTTCAATGTTTTGTTCGGTAGTGTCCAACATTTTGTTGAAAGTATTAAACAAGATATCAAATTCATCATTAAAATAACGAGCCTGTGGCATTTTAAGTCGGCTCGAAAAAATACCTGCCGACACATTGTTGCTGATTTTAATTAATCTTTCTACCGGAACTATCACCCAATAATTGAGCAAAAACAGAACCAATAAAATAAAGAAAATAACGAACAGCAAACTGATGCCCACAATCTTGGCACCGGTAATAATTGCCTCACGGTTATTATCGTAATTTTGGCGCAACTCATCATTAAGTTTTTGTTCGTTACTCAATTCTTCTTGTGCCGTATTCAATCCCTGATTGGATTGCAACAAGCTTTTATCACTGATAATATTAGGATATTTTGAAGCGATTTCGGCCAATTCCTGTTGCATACGCACCTTATCATAAAGCAAACTCACCACATATTGGTTACGGATATATACCGAATTTTGGTTATCTTGTAATTTCTGCGAATACAGATTGATGAAGATAACAAAAAAGATAATAACCAAAATCACCAATAAACAAAGCATGCTGTAAATGATTTTTTTGTTCAGGTTAAAATACATGGTCACCTCCGCTTATTCTACATCTCTGAGCTGAGGAAAATAATCCGTTTTCGCCAAACCGTAATGGGTAAGCGTATAATCTATAAGTCCGATGATATTGCGCATATTATTATCATGCAACATGTGAACGGCCAGTTGCTCTCCATACGGCGGACGGCCGATTTCTCTTGACATTGCCCGTCCGGCACGCAGATATTCATAATTTATGTTGGAATTCATCTTCAAGGCGTGAGCGGCTATGCACTCTTCCAAAGAGCCGTAAACTTTATACCTGTAATCGGCATTTTCATCATCAAGCGGTTTAAGTCCCTCGTCGCTGTACCAAACTTCTTCCAAATACAGAGAATTTGCCTCATTTGCCAAACGTGACATTCCCCAATCGGTATAAGCCGCGGCGCTGGCAATCAAAATTGACGGCGGAAGCACGTCTATGTTGTTAAGCAATTCTTTTATCAATATGGAAGTTCTATCGTCACCTTTCATCCGTGTAAACACGTCATATTTAACGGCTTTATCTTCCAATATTTGTAATTCATCTTCGGTTAAAGCAATGTTATGACTATGCTTATCGGCAATGTTTTCAATCAATGCACGCTCGGCAACAATCGCTTCGTTAACCTTAAGTACCAACGGCAACAAAATACGAATAAACGTACGATGTTTGGCCCGATTTTCTTTTATTTCTTTCCAGTCGGTCGGAATTTTTTTCATATATATACGCGGATATTTGCCGTACGGAATATTATATTCTTCAAACTTATATTTGCGGAAAAGATTCTCTATTTCCGCAGTGGTTGCACTTTCAACATATATTGCACCGTCACGCTTTTCCATTACCGGTTCGGCATAAGCGTTACCGATAAAACAAACAGAAAAGAGCAATATTTTTATCAAGCGCAACATTTTTATTCCTTCAGTTTTACTTCTTCTATTTGCGGTAAACGATTTTTAAGCGTGCGAACAATTACATTTTGCAAAGTATTTTGCGCATACGGACAACCGGCGCAGTGCCCCGTAAATTGCACTTCCAAAACTCCGTTTTGCAGAGATAATAAGGCAATATCACCCTTATCGCGATTTAAGGTCGGGCGAATTAAAGCATCGGCTACCGCCTCGCATTTGGCGAGCAAATCCGCTCTGTCGGCAACATCGGATAAAGAATCTTTGCCGGTAATATATTCATCCGCTTCGGCCAAAACAAGCGCTTTAACGTTTTCCTTTTCGGCAAGATCGGAATATTGCACCGACAACAAATTGCCGCTTATCAGACAGCGTTTAATTCCGTCAATATCAAAAATCTGACTTATAAAATCACTTTCCGTTGCCTCGCCGGCAAAAAACAACAGAGAATTACCTTCTGCCGTCATTGCTTCGGGAACATAGAAATTGATAATCGTTTTGGGAGTCAAATCTTCCGTTTTAATCAACATTAGTTGCCTCCGACAGATTTCCTCTTATTTTTTCGGCGGCGGAAATGGCACGCAACAGATAATAATTCTGCAACAACAAATGATTTGGCGTAAATGAGGAATCAACTTTACCGTTGCGGATAATCAGAGGGGAAAATTCGGCCGCTTTTTGCAATGAAGCACTCATTCTGACCCAATCTTCATACAAATCATTTTTAACAATGATTTCTTTATAATCTCGTCCCGCCACTTTGCTGATTTGCCACATTGCAAAAGCATAGCCCTTGTGATTATAAAACAAATTATCGGCTTCGCGATCAAGTCCGGTTTTCGTATTTTCCGATACGTGCTCCTCACTTGCCAATGTCAACTTCTGCAATTTTGCACTGATTTTTTTCAATAACAAGCGCAAATCATCGGCTTCCGGTTTATAAATTCCGTCACGCATAAACTTACGCAATTCGTTTGCCGCCTTACGATATTGTGAATTTGAAGAAGGTGCCAAATTAAATTTGCCCTTGCGCGACATTATCCATACATTAGGCGCATAACTCAAAAATTTGAAAGCCGAACGAATATCTTTATTTTGCGCATCGGTATTACTTTTGAAATAACGTAACGTACCGGCAACATCTCTGACGGCACTGATCACACCGATTTGAAAATTAGGCATATTATCCAATACATACGCCGGAAATATCATCGGCAAATTAGGTGTCCACATTTTGTCGTCAACTTCACGGCGAATTAAAAATGCCATACCGTCAGCGGTTTTAAATAACGGAACATTATCGTTTTTTTCTATTTTGTATTCGGTTTTAACATCAATATTTTCAACAATATAACTGCCCAAGCCATAATAAAAAAGCAAAAACAGCGGCACTACCGTCAGTATTATTTTCCAAGAATCTGACAGCTTTTTTAAGAACTTTTTTGACACACGATAAGCAGAGGTTTTATGCAGTTTTACTTTTTTTACTTTATTCCATGCTTTTTTCGGTAAACCTTTCCAATTCACACTGCCGATGCCGGCAAATTTTTGTTTGCAAAACTCCGTTGCACCCAAAAACTTTTCCTTTGTTCCTTTAAACGACAATTTCTTTAATTTTGCCGACAATTTTGCAAACTGCGTATTGCTAAACTTAATCATGTTTTCTCCTCATCATTTGCAAAAGATCTTTATAATCTATTATGGCACATATTTTAGCGGCAATCAGGAAAAAAGCAAGAGCAATAATTCCCAAGAAACCGAGAATTGCCAACAGTTTTAATTTGCTTTCCATATAGTTTGAAAAGTATTGCATTATTCCGTTATTTACCACCCAAACGAATAATCCCATCAATAGAGAAACCGCGATAATTTTGCACATTTTCTTAATCAACGGTAATTTGAATCCCCAATAACCTCTTCTTTTCAACCCGATGACATATTGTAACAACGAAACAAACGCCGCTATCGTGGTTGCCATGGCAATGCCGGCATGGCCGTATATACGCATTAAAATCAGGTTAAACGTAAGATTGGTTACAAATACGACCGCACTGTATTTTACCGGTGTTACCGTATCTCCTCTGGCAAAAAAGTTAGGCATTAAAGCTTTGGTCATAACATAAAAGGGAAGCCCTACCGAATAGGCTATAACCGCCATAGATGTCATTTTGGCATCGGATGCATAAAATTCACCATGTTGGAACAAAAGTTTTACAATCGGTTCTGCCAAAACAATCAACAACACCGCTGCCGGAAAAGAAAGCAACAAACCGTATTCTACCGCCTTGTCTTGCGTATCGCGGGCATTTTGCAAATCTCCGGCTTTCAAATATTTGGATAAAATCGGCAACAATGCCACACTAATGGCAGCACCGACCACTCCCAACGGCAGTTGTTGCAATCTGTTGGCATAGTAAAGCCATGAAACGGCACCTGTACCGACCATTGTAACCAAAATCGTATCAACAGCCATATTGATCTGATATATTCCGGCACCTACCACTCCCGGAGCAATTCGCTTAAACAAAGTTCTTATCTCCGGATTTTTCATGATTTTGGCAATATGAATATACGGATGTATCCGCACATCAATTTTGCGCAAAAACACGTGCAGCCACAGCATTTCAAACACTCCGGCCAAAGTTATACCCACCGCAATCCCGTGAGCGGCGGTCGGCATAAACGGTACTAGTACAAATGCCGAAAAAATCATGGTTAAATTCAAAATTATCGGAGCGGCGGCCGGTGCGGCAAACTTTTCAAAAGAATTCAAAATACCGCCCTGAAAAGATACTATTGATATAAACAGCAAAAACGGAAAAGTTATACGACACAATTCCACCGCCACTTCGGTTTTTCCGGCATCTTTGTAGAAACCCGGAGCCAACACATCAACCACATACGGCATAAAAATTTCAAACAAAACCACAAAAAGTCCGACGATAACCACCAAAATAGAAATTGCCTGTGCGGCAAAAAATATTGATTTCTTTTTACCGTCGGCAACCATTTTTTGTGAAAACAGCGGGACAAAAGCGCTGGTAAAAGCACCTTCGGCAAACAGACTGCGAAATAAGTTCGGCAATTTAAACGCCACGACAAAAGCATCGGCAAGAGCACTTGCTCCCAAAAGATTTGCCAACAGCATATCGCGTAAAAAGCCGGTAATTCTACTGACTAACGTCAGTCCGCCAAATGTTGCCACAGATTTGAATAAAGACATTTCTTCCTCAAAAAAACTTTCTCTTTTTTGATATTTAGCTTATTTTCCACAGATTGTATAACAAAATTGTTGTTTTTATAACAAATAAATAATATATAGTGAAAAAAGTTCTTGACAAAATATTTTGTCCGTGTTATGTCTAAAGTAAGATGATAAAAAGTTAAGGAATAAAGAAATGAGTGAATTGGGTAGAAATTTTACACAGGAAAAGCCCGTAAAACCGATTGCCGTCGGTCTCGGGTCTAATTACGGTGTAGATAAGGAAGCTTTTTCAAGAGCTGTTTTCAATGGTGGCCCGGATGACAAAACCATGGTTCCGTTGAAAGACGCGGCCGATGCCGAAAAAGTACCGTCCAAGCTGTTTATGAACCTTATTGAAAAAGGCTTGGATATTATGACCGATAAAGAGTTGGCTGCGGGTGGCAATGCCGATATAAAAATGGATGCCGTAAAAGTCAAAAACATGGACGCACCTGCCTTTGTAAAAACAGATGCTTATTTGAGATAATTTGTTATTGTCTTCTCCTTTAGCTCTCCTTTCGGAGAGCTTTTTTTGTATTCAAAAACGACAACAATTATTTTCTTTTGGTGATTTTTTTCGCGGTTTTCTGCACGCCGTCGCGAATACTGCGAGTTGACGAACTCGTAGTTGATTTAAAGCCGAATATAGCCATCACGAAACCTACAATCATATTGATAATTCGGTTTTGATTGCGTTTTCCCAATCTGCACCAAAAATCCCAAACTTTGCCCCAAAAGCCTTTTTCTTTACGATTTTGTTCGTTGCGTTTGGCAATTTCTTCTTGCTTTTCGCGAACTATATCATTGAACTTGCGCGGTTCTTCAATTTTACAACGATACAGTTGCAAAGTATCATTAATATCTTCGTCAGAAACGTATGCGCCCAAAATTCTGGTCAGCGTGCCGTTTTCCTCCAGCAACAAAGAATCGCCTTTACCCAACAAATCCTCGGCTCCGTCGGTGTTCAAAATCGTCATGGAATCCGCAGGAGATGAAACTTTATACGACAATCTGGTCGGTAAATTAGCCTTTACCGTACCTGTTATCACATCAACCGACGGTCTTTGTGTGGCAATAATCAAGTGAATACCGGCGGCGCGTGATTTCTGTGCCAACGTCTGAACTAATTTTTCAACAGATTTATCAAACATAATTAAGTCGGCAAACTCATCAATAACGCATACAATATACGCCATACTGCCGCCTTTTTTATGATATTCTCCGATGTTGCGCACCATTTCCTTTTCAAAAAGGGTATAGCGTTCTTCCATCTCGCCGACAAGTTGAGAAAGGCAAGCGCTGGCACTGTTCATGTCGGTAATAACCGGACGCAACAGATATTGTTGGTTATTGTACAAACTGAATTCAATACGTTTCGGATCAATCAACACCAATTTCAATTCATCCGGCTTCTTTTTATTAATGAGTGACAAAATAAAAGAATTCAGCCCGACCGATTTTCCGGAACCGGTGGTACCGGCTACCAACAAATGCGGCATTTTGCTCAAATCTTTCATTACCGGCTCGCCGAACATATTAACGCCCATACAAATAGGTAACGCATATACCGCTTTGATAAACTCGGCAGAATATACAATCGGAGCAAACGGCACCGTCTGCGGCTTTTCCTTAGGTATTTCAAAACTTATAAACACCGAATTGGGAATCTGAGAAACTCTCACTCCGCTGATACCTATTTCGCGGGAAATATCTTTCATTCTGCTTTCAATAATCGAAAATTTTGAACCGTCAGCCAATTTAAACTGCAAATTATAGAGCAACGGTCCTTCAACAACTTCTCCCATTTCGCCATATATACTGAAGTTACTCAGGGCGCGCAATAATTTTACTTTTAAGTCCTCAATCATTATTAAAGTTCCTTATCAGATGAACCGCCAAACGGCATATATTGTCCCACACCGCCGAAGTATTTACGGAAGAATCCTATTTGAGCGCTTGCGGTAGGGGTTTCATCGGTATCAATTTTTATATCGTTACCGTCGGACAAATCATACTTTTCTATTTTGCTTACTTTACCGTTTTCAAAAGACAGAGCCAAAATTTTACGGTCTATCTCTTCAGGACGTAAAAAAGCCACTTTTTTCTGGGTTGAAGACATATAAACCCAATGATTATCACTCAAACCGGTAATCGAACTCGGATTACCCAAAATATCTTGCACTTCACTCTTACTTTGTCCGAGTGAAACTTTGGCAATTCGGCTTTCTTCCGGCATATTACCGTTGTGCTTCAAGAATATATCGGAAGAGCACGCCGAACAAATCAAAATCGTACCGAGAAAAAATATTTTGCGTATTGACATCTATACAAATCCTTATAATCTATGTTTATATGCTATATATAACACAAGGATTTTATAATGCAAAAAAATTTTTCATACGTGATAAAAATAGATGAATTAAATCAGAATCAATATAAGTATATATTGCATGCAGACAAGGATGAGCTTGAGGATATTACCAAAATTTTACAGGTGGAAAGCGTGCGTCGTTTTCATGCCGAAGTGTATTTAAAAAAATTCGCCAAAGAAAATATGCTCAAAGTTTGGGGGAACGTAGAAGCAAGACTTGAACTGAAAAGCGTTATCAGCTCGGAAAATTTTTTACGCAATATGAAAGTGCCTTTTGAACTCAATTTTGATACCGTGGCTACCTACGAAGATATCCGCGAGATGGATGCCGGTATTGATGAAGAAGTGCCGGATATCATAATCAACGGCACAATTAATCTTGCCGATATATGTATTGAACAAATCGCACTCAATTTGGAAGATTACCCGCGCGCGGAAGGTGAAGAATTTGATTATTCCCAATACGACAACTCCGAGCCGGAAAAAAAGGAAAACCCTTTTGCCGTTTTGAAAAAACTGAAAAAATAAAGACGGCTTTGCTTGACAATAAGTGCCGTGTTGCATATATTGAGGCAAATTTTGATTTTTAATATTTTAATTTTTAAGACTTCTGATTATGGAAAAGAAACAGGTATTGAATTTGGCAGATTTACTCGGACGCATGAAAATGCTGAAACGTGCCGGCTGGGTAAAACGTCGGGTGGATAATCCCGAAAGTGATGCTGACCATTCTTACAGTTTGGCTTTGCTGACATTGTTGCTTGCTCCTAAAGAACTTGATTTGCTGAAATGCTTGAAGTTGGCTCTTATTCACGATTTGCCCGAAGCTTTTTGCGGAGATTTTATTCCCGGTGAGCTTGAGCCGTCGGAAAAGGCAAAATTGGAACGCAGTGCCATGCAAAAGGTATGTTCCGACATTGATTGTCCCGAATTAATGGATTTGTTTGAAGAATACGAACAAAATTCCACTCCTGAGGCACAATTCGTTAAAACACTCGATCGTTTGGATAATGTGTTTACCGCCCGTTTCTATGAACGCAAATTCAATTTGTCGTTGATTGATGAATTTGCCGCCAGCGCTTTGCCGCGAATCAGTAATATGAAAGACAAAGCCCTGTCAAAAAAACTGCAGCAAATTTTGAAAGCATTGAGTTAAAAAGCGCCGAAAGGCGCTTTTTTGCTTTACATAATAAAATTCAATGCTAACATGACGCTAAATTTATAGGAGTTTTTAATGTATTACAGTCTGTTTGAAATTTTTGCAATCGGTATAGGTCCTTCAAGCTCGCATACCGTCGGACCGATGAAAGCGGCCAAGCGTTTTATTGATAACTTGAGCAAACAAAAAAAGTTATCCGAACTTGCACGCTTGCACACCGATTTATACGGTTCGCTTGCCCTAACCGGAATCGGACACGGCACGCTTAATGCCATAGCCTACGGGTTTATGGGAATTAATGCCGAAGATATAAATCCGCAAACAGACTATATCGGAAAAATCAAAGAAAGCGGAAAACTTAACGTTGCTCAAACCCAACATATTGATTTTTCTTTTGAGCAAGATATTTCGCTTGAGAAAAAAATTTGCCTTCCCGAACATTCAAACGGTATGAAATTTACCGCTTATGATAAAAAAGGAAACATTATTTCGGAAGAAATTTATTTTTCCGTGGGTGGCGGAACAATAGCTCGCAGAGATGAAATCGGGCAAAGAATTGACCGAAAACCCTACGATGTGCCTTATCAATTCAACACTTGTGCCGAATTGGTACAAATCTGCCAGCAAAATAAAATGACCATTGCCGAATTGGTTTTACAAAACGAAAAAGCCATTTGGGGTAAGAAAATTCAAATATCCAAACAAATATTGAAACTTGCCTCAATCATGCAGGAAAATATTGATATAGGAATGTCAAAAGAAGGTATTTTACCGGGAGGTTTGAAAGTAAAACGTCATGCCAAAGAAATGTATGACCGACTATTAAGTCGCTTTGAAAATAATTCTACCGATTCACTTACCGCTATTGACTGGATAAATATTTGGGCCTTTGCCGTTGCCGAAGAAAACGCTTGCGGCGGGCGGATGGTTACCGCGCCGACAATGGGATCTGCCGGACTTATTCCGGCGGTAATGCGCTATATGGAACGCTATGGAAAATTTCGTAACGATACGGAAAAGAAAAATGCCTGCATTACTTTTATGGCCACCGCTTCGGCAATTTGCAGTCTGTACCGTTCAAATGCTTCAATTTCCGGTGCCGAAGTCGGTTGTCAGGGTGAGATAGGTGTGGCCTGTTCGATGGCGGCCGGAGGATTGGCTGCCGCTTTGGGCGGTAATAATCTGCAAATAGAAAACGCAGCGGAAATTGCCATGGAGCACAACTTGGGATTAACCTGTGACCCGATTAACGGATTGGTGCAGGTGCCTTGTATAGAACGCAACGCCATGGGTGCTATTAAAGCCGTCAATGCGGCACGACTCGCCCTGCAAAGAACCGGTACTCATATCGTCAGTTTAGACAGTATCATCAAAACCATGTATGAAACCGGTTTGAGCCTAAATTCCGATTATAAAGAAACATCATTGGCGGGAATTGCTAAAAATGCCATAAATTGTTAAAAGAAAAAGCGGAAAATGATTTTCCGCTTTTCTTCTTTTTTTATTTGCTTATCTTTCCGTTCGCTCAAAACTGTGTGCCGCCGCGACAACACCGGAATTATTATTGTTGTTGGTATTCGGTTTTGCTTGAGTCTGGGTCGGAGCCGGCTTGTTTTGAGCCACAACCGGAGGATTATACGGCAAGCTATCCGTACTTTCAGGAAGGTCAATTTCATCAACACCCAAAGACTTAAGCTCTTTGATAATACTTTTACAGCTGTTATATGCGGCATTAAACTGACCTTTTTTAATGGCTTCGTGCGCACGTTTGGCACCAGGTTCATTAAACTTTTTATCCAATTCTATTTTAGCGGTAATGCAGCTTTCTCTGAACATTATGTCATATAATTCGGCAAACTGACCACCGGTAAATTTGCTCGGATTACCCATCAAATCCGGATTGTTGCGAATTATGGCCTTTTCTCTGTCGGTAAGCACTTCACTGTTTAAGATGCTTCCGCTGTCCACTCCGTCCTTGAAGGCGTTAAACAAACGGCGTAAGTTGGACATGGCGGCAATTTTATCAACTGCCCCGTTTTCTCTCTCCTTAGGAGGGTGAACAAGACGAGTGATTTTACCTTTCAATATTTCGGTATAACCGTTGGCAAATGACTCATATTTGCGAGCCAACAACAAACCGTCAATGAAATCCTGTTCGGATTTATCAACTTTTTTGCCTTCTGCCTTATTGTGCTTATCCATTTGCAGTGCCAATCTGTATTTGAATTTAGAAAATTCCTCACCGCTCAATTTTTCTTTAGCGGCTTTGATCATACCCTCGGCCTTTGATCTGTCTAAACTCATGCCCTTCGGAACAAGACCTTTTTCGGCCAAAGCCTTACGCCAAATACCTTTTTCCTTATCCGGAACTCCGCTCGGGAAGTTAATGTGCGTAAAGCCTAAATCTTTCAACTGACCGACAATACCACCGACCAAATCTTCATTAAGCGGTTTATGCTCCGGTGTGCGGTATGCAAATTGCAAATTACCGTTAGCATCCTGACGGATAAACAGCTTGAAGCAATACGTGAATTTTACGTTACCGTTTTTATCTTCAACGCCGTCTTTGCGACGATGGCGACGATCTTCCGAATCGTATATGATATATTCGGTCCAACCCTTACCGAACAAACCGGTATGTGTTTTGAAGTAGGAGTAATTCCGTCTTTTTGCCAATCCCTTTTCAAAGAATTTTTCAAATTGTTTTTCGGCCTGTTGTTTCGGCGTTTCTTTTGAAACTTTCGGTGCCGGAGCTGGAACGGTTGTTGATTGCTGTTGCGGCACGGTAACGGAATTTACCGGAGTTGTCGCTTGTTGTGTGGCTTCCGGAACCGGTGCCGGATTTTCGGTATTATCAACCGGAGCGGCTTGTTCCTGAACATCTTCGGTTACCGAAGCGGCCGATAATTTATTTTTAAGATGTTCTTCTTTGAAAGATAGTTTCGTATCGGTATTTTTGACTTCTCTGTCAAATACCTTAATCATTTCTCCGGCTTGCGGCATATCGGCTGATATTTTTTCAATATCCAACTGCTTATCTTTCGGCAATATCTTGTTTGCTTCATTTACCGCCTCTTCCAAAGTCAAGCCCTTCGGCAACTTTCCGCCATGCTCGGCAACAACGTTTTCAATTTCTTTAACAATTTCTCTTTCGTTGGATTTTTGCTGCTCATGTTCTTCTCTTGCCGCTTTGTTTTCCTGTTCGGCTCTTTTAGCTTCAACTTCGGCAACCAAACGTTGCAATTTTTCTTGAATTGCGGCATCATCAATGGAGCCGTCAAAACGACGAATAATCATATCTGACGAAGAAATACCGTACTTTTCACAAAAATCAAAAATCAAGTTTAATTTGTCGGCATCCATATTTTCGGCGGTTTCTTCATCAAAAGAAACTTGTAATTTAACTTCCGGAAGACTGTTCGGTTTATTAAATTCCATCATTCCGACATTAAATTCAACATCTTCAACTTTGACCGTCAAAGCCGGCTGGGTTAATTTTCCCTCGGGATTATAGCTCATGGCATAGTGTTGATTATCGGTAATAACATCACCGTTACCGGTAATATCTATTTCGGTAAATCCTAATTTTTCGTCATAACCCCTCTTTTCATGCTCGTCTTTGATATAGTAAAGTTTGGCAAATGCCGGACCATATTTTTGCAATAATTTCTTTTCATATTGCACGCTTTCGCTTTCTTCGCGAAAATCTTTGGTCTGTGTGCGAACAATTTGCAGCTGTTCGTTCAATTCCTTAGACGTAAGATACCCCTCGTTACCGGTAGCTTCCTTTTCTCTTTCATCCTGCTTGAGCTGGTTATAATATTCCAAATTGTCTTCAATTTCTTTCAACAACTCATTTTCACGCATTTCAAATTTTTTGCGTAAATTTTCTTCAGAATATTCTTCCGGTATTTGCGGTACATTTTCGTTTTCAATATATGTCTTAGTCATCAGAACCCTCCGGTTAAATTACATGCACACAATTTAGCATATTTTTTTGCAAATATCAACAGTTTTGACAAAATTTTTTCAAACGCAAAAAAAGGACACGAGCCAAACCGTAAACGCGCTCGTCTATCAGCTCAAATTCTTCGGGAAGTTGCCACTTTTCATCTTGTCTTATTTCGGCAATACATAAGGCTTTTTCTTTTAGCCAACCTTGCTTTTCCAGCTGTTGCAATGCCTTTTGCGTCAAGTCTAACGCATACGGTGCATCCATAAATACCATATCGTATTTTTTACGTGCCTTGGGCAAGCGGGTTGCATCGGCTTTGATAATATTTATTTTTTCATTTTCGGCCGTGAACATTTTAACATTTTTTTGTACCGGTACCGTATCAATATCAACAAACGTAACCTCTCTAAATCCGCGTGAAAGCGCTTCCAATCCGAAAGCACCGGTACCGGCAAAAACGTCAAGCAAGCTCATTTCGGAATAATCTCCGCCAATATGAGAATACAGGATATTAAATACGGCTTCTCTGGCACGCTCCGATGTCGGACGAACATTTTTCCCTTCCGGTGCCCACAATTTTTTTCCGCGATATTTTCCGCCTACTATTCTCATAATTTATTTCCCAGTTGTTCTTTCAAAACTTTTTGCGGTACCTCTTTTACTTCTCCGCGTTTCAAACTGCCTAATTGAAAAGGTCCGTACGACAGGCGAATAAGGCGCGATACCTCCAAGCCTATATGTTTCATCAACTTACGCACTTCGCGATTTTTACCTTCACTCAATGTTATGGTCAGCCATGCATTTGCCGAATTTTGCCCTTCAAATTCTATTTTCACCGCACCGTATTCCACACCGTCAATGGTAACTCCTTTTTCCAACTCGGCCAGTTTCTTTTTATCCACAAAACCGTGAACTCTAACCTTATAGCGCCGTTTCCAACCGTTTTGCGGCAATTCCAACTGCCGTGACAAAGCACCGCTGTTGGTGAGCAAAAGCAAACCTTCGGAATTCAAATCCAAACGTCCGACACTGATTACGCGCGGCATATACGGCGGCAAATTATCAAACACCGTAGCGCGATCCGCCGTATCTTTATGTGTTGTCAACAACCCCGACGGCTTGTGATAAAGCCATAATCTTGTTTGCTCAATCTGCGGTAATTTTTCTCCGTCCAAGAGTATTTTTTCGTCACCGTTTACGTTAAAAGCCGGACTTTCCACAATTTCACCGTTAACGGTAACGCGTTTTTGTTTAATGAGTTCTTCTGCTTCACGACGTGAACAAACGCCGCTTCTGGCCATAAATTTTGCAAGTCTTTCCGCCATTTTTCTTCCCTTTTTGATATTTTACTGTATAATAACTTTTAAGTGTGAAAAAAGAGTGAACAATGACAGCCGAAGAATATATGCAAATAGCCCTTAAATGCGCCGCAAAAGCCGCCGAAAAAGATGAAGTTCCGGTGGGTGTTGTTATTGTTAATCACGCAAGCGGAGAAATCATTGCCAAGGCACATAACAAAAGCGCGCATGGGGCGGATTCCACCGCACATGCCGAGATTTTGGCAATTCAGAAGGCTTGTAAAAAACTCAAAACAACCCGTTTGTGGGACATGGATATGTACGTTACTTTAGAGCCGTGCACCATGTGTGCGGCCGCTATTTCTTTTGCGCGAATCGCCAATTTATACTTTGGCGCAACCGATGAAAAAGGCGGTGCGGTTGTCAGCGGAGTAAAATTTTACGAATCGCCTACCTGCCACCATCGCCCAACGATACACGGCGGTATTTTACAACAGCCTTGTTCCGAAATACTGAAGTCCTTTTTTAAGGCTAAAAGATAATTTGTCTTAAGTCGCCAAAAAGTTATTTATTTCAAAAAGCAACCGGCGTTTAAAATAAAATTTATCGTTCAGAAAATATTGCGGATTTTCCAATTTATAATACCCCCTGCTTTGTCCGTCCTGAATGCGCACCAATACAATGGAAAGCGGTTGAGTCAAACCGTAACTTTCCTGCATACCGAATTCGCCTTCGTCGGTATAATTAATTTCAAAATAACTGAATTGATTGGCATAGTATTGTTCATAAATATTATAAATCATGCCCATGGCTTCAGAACATAGCGGGCAAGGTTCATCGGAATAAAACACATACATTATCGGTTTGTTCCAATTTTCCTCGTTTGCTTCCACATATTCGGTTATGGCCGGATTGTTGCCTTCCAAATTTACAAATTGCGCTAACGCCGGTCGGCTTTGCAACAAACAAAAAATCAAAGCCGCCAAAAATATCTTTTTAATCATCTCTTGCCACCTCTCGCTTTAGAGCGGAGAGCAAGCATCTTTTAACCACATTTTTTCTTTTTCATTAATGTATGGTGCCAAACACTCATAAACATTTTGATGATAATTGTTCAGCCATGCCAGCTCTCCGGTATCAAGCATATATTTATCAATCAAACGCTTATCAATAGGCACTTTGGTCAGGGTTTTAAATTCCAAAAATCCGGCAAATTCACTCTCTGTTGTATATAAAAGGCTTTCCGTGCGAATCCCGTATTCGTTTTCTTTATATATCCCCGGCTCGTCCGAAGTTACCATATTGGCCTTAAATCCGTAATCACTGCCGCCGGAAGAAATACTTATGGGGCCTTCGTGCACATTGCCGAAACAAGCCACCCCATGACCGGTACCGTGCTTGTAATCAATCCCCGCTTTCCAAAGTTGTGAGCGTGCCATAATATCGAGTTTCATACCCGAAGTACCTATCGGAAAACGAGTTTGCGCCAATGCTATATGAGCTTTTAAGACCAAAGTAAAATCTTTTATCATTTCCTTGCTCGGATTACCTATGGCAATGGTGCGGGTAACATCGGTGGTACCGTCAAGATATTGTGCACCGCTGTCTATCAATAACAACGAATCCGCTTCAAGCCGTTTATTTGTTTCTTCACTCGGTTGGTAATGCACAATGGCTCCGTTATCGGCGAATCCGGCAATGGTATTAAAACTCTCACTGAAAAAATACTCTTGTTCAGCACGAAATTCGTGCAGTTTTTCTACCACATCAAGCTCGGTTTTGCCCTCATAATTTTCTTCAAGCCAGCATAAAAACTTGCTCAAAGCAACTCCGTCCCTAATATGACAATTTATCATTCCCTGCATTTCGGTCGGGTTCTTTTCCGCCTTCATCATTTGGCAAATATCGGGAACTTTGATAAGTTTTACATCTTCTCCGATGAGTTTTTTAATTTTTTCCGGCGCATTATGGGCATCATACATTATTTTTACCGAATTCAAGGACAATAACTTATCTGCAAAGTCTTTCCAATCACCGCTCGCTAAATCGGTCTGCAAATTATCCCCATACAAAACGACATCACCGTTTTTATCAACCAAAGCATAAGCTCTGACCACCGGAGAACACGGTAAATCGGCGGCATAAATATTCATCAGCCAGGAAACGCTGTCAGCCGAAGTAAGTAAATAGAAGTCAGCCTTTTGATCCTGCAACATATTTTGCAGCAATGCCGTTTTTTCTTCTCTGCTTTGACCGGAAAATTTAATATCACGCTCATAAACGGTAATTGAACGTTTGTTTTTTTCCTCTTCAAAATCGCCTAAATCAACAAACTTCATATCAAAATAGCGGCGTTTGATAAATTCCATTTCCGCAACGCTGTGACACCACGAATCGTAGCCGATATTCAACAAACCTCTGTCTTTGAGCAAATCGCAGGCATTTTTCAGACGCGGCATAGCATCAACAACCGTTACCTCTTTTGAATTTGTTTCTTGTCTTGCTTGCAACTCGTAACGCCCGTCAACCAACAAAAAGACATCTTCTGCGGTAACGACGGCGATACCGGCCGAGCCGGTGAACCCGCACAATTTTTTCAATTTATGTTCTTCAGGCAGAACGTCTTGCCCGATATAACGGTTACCGTGTGTAACAACATAAGCGTCTATATTTTCGGCCTTTAATTTTTTACGTATATTTTCAAGCATATTCATCATTTTACCCTCTTAAGCAAAGCGGCGCGCCAGTTATCCATTTCATAAAGCTTTTGTAATTCCAAACCGTATTTTTGATGTTCGCCGACCACCCAGTCAACCTGTTCGTCAATAAAACCGGAAATAACCGCATAACCGCCTTTTTTCAAGTTTTGTGCCATATCTTTAGCCATGGCAATCAACGGACGCGCCAAAATGTTGGCTAAAATCACGTCATACGGGGCATTTTCGCGCACCAAATCTGCCGAATATCCGTCACTGTAAGCAACCTTTATTTGTTCGGCAACCCCGTTATCTGCGGCATTTTGCTTTGTAACTTCCACCGATTCGTCGTCAATATCCACCGCCACGATTTGCGCTTTTTTCCATAGCTTGGCGGCGGCAATGGATAAAATACCGGAGCCGGTACCTACATCCAAAACTTTTTGGGCCTCACCGCACAACTTATTGATGTCGGAAATCCCTTGCAAACAACATTTTGTCGTTTGATGTTCCGAGCCGAAAGCGGTAGCGGCATAGACTTTAACGCCGATTTTGCCGTGAGTATCCATATTTTTTTCATGAACACCGTAAACCAAAAATTCTTCCACTTCGAGTGGTGCAAATTTTATCACGTTTTCGGTCAGCCAATCATTACTTTGCAGCTTTTCCGCCGTATATTCCGGTAACTCTATACCTGCCTTCTTTGCTTCGTTTTGCATATCGGCAAGCGAAACCGAATTACGCAAATAACCCACCAACTGTTCCAAACCGTCGTCGGTATAATCATTTGCAACCACTTCAAAAAACTCTTCGGCAAAATTTTGCAAGTCATCAGATACTTCAGACATCGGCTTAAACTTAACAATTTGACAGCTTCCGGCATTATTACTCATTTTTTTATCTTTCGTTATTACTTTTTTTACTAAAATTGAATTATATTGTGTTCAGTATATTGGATAAACATTAAAAAGAGCTTATCATGAAAAAAATATTTATACCTGTTTTAACGCTGTTGATTGCGTGTTTTGCTACCCAAAGCTATGGCCGTTGGGGAGAAAATTTCAGCCACAATAACCGCACCGGAGCAAATTCGTGGTTTTCTTCGGACAGTGACGGTTTTTGGTTAAATAAACTTCGCGATTATAAAAAATATCCGGTAAATTTCTACTCCAAGAGATTACTTAACAAGGGCAGCGGAAAAGAATCCACCCAATATGAAACGCGTGAATATCAACGCGGCGTGGCAGTTACCGCCAGATTGGGACAGAGAATGTATGATTCCACAACCTACACGGTTACCACCCAAACCGGCGGAGAGCAATATATGGCCACCTCGGACGGTTCGTTGTATAATGCTCAAAATGAAATTAAAATCAAAGCAGGTCAGATTTTCACTCCTATCGGAGAGGTAAAAATTAACGGCCAATACTATGTTTTGTTTGAAGTACCGGAAAGAGCATATATTCTTGCCGTTGACTATAAAGGATATTTTTTGGATGCTCTCGGCTTGATTGAAGACGGTAATTTATATATAGCTAAAGACATTACTGTTGTCAGACCACATGATTTACGCGTTGAGCCGTACAGAAAAGTACAATCCGATACGGGTGATACCGAGTTCAATTTTGAAATACGCTACGGCGGTATTCAAGGCAACGACATGGTATTTATCGTAGCGGAAGGTGACGATGAAGAAGGTAAGAGAAAATATGCTCCGTTAGATGAAAAAATCGTACAGGTAGAAGGCATAAATTTTGAAATTATTTATGCTTCACCGGATTACATTGAATATAAAATCATGGAGCAACCTCAAGCTGAGGCCGCAGAATAATAAAAAACGCCATAAACAAAAAAGCTCTGTCATCATGGCAGAGCTTTTTTTGTGCGCCATAAATCAAGACACGCGCATTAAACGCGCATCATTGGTCCACAAAATATAACTTTCTATGTTGTGTTGCGGATATATTCTCCGCAATAAAGTTTCATAATCTTTCAGTTGCTTCTTATACACTTCCGGAGTTTCTTCCAATGATTTTCCGGCCGGACGATTAGTTTTGAAATCAACAATAACTACCTTGTTATCCAAAACTACCAAACGGTCAATCTTGGCCGAAATAATTTTTCCGTTAACTTCGCCGAACACCGAAACTTCCGCACGCGAATCGGCACCGAACAACATTGCATATTCTTCTTTTGCCAGCAAACGCAAGATTTCTTCTTTGATTTGCTTTTGTTCGTCGGCCGAAAAATCAGCGGCATTTTTTTGCATATATTCTTCAATAATTACCTCTTTATCGGTGTCATCGGCCGGCAAAAATTGCAATATTTTATGGATAAGCGAACCGCGGCGATAATAATTTGTGTTCTCTTGCAACGGAGATGACGAATCAGGTTCTTCTTCATCATCCGGACGTGACGGTGTAAACGGCTTGGCAAGCGGTGCCTCTTCTTTAGGCTCTATTTCCATCCATTCCGCCGGATCTGTATTCAGCGGTTCCACAAAATATTCGTCTTTTATTTCCGCCTTCACCATTGCCGGATTTTCCAGCGTATGGCAATCTGTTTCATCTTTGATAAATTCTTTGCCTATCGTACGTTCACATATTTTCAACCACGAACCTTCATTTATTTTTTCGCTTTTGTTATAACCGCAAATAACAAGCTGTTCCTCAGCTCTGGTTAAAGCAACATACATCTGACGACGATATTCTTCGGCCATTTTTATACCGCATTTTTCGTTAATTTGCGTAGTCACATTATCGTAATCGTTACTGCACAACGGATACATAATTATGTTATTGTCCTCATTATCACCGTCAATCAGCAGTTTTTGCGAGCGATCATTACTCGGTAATTGTGTGCTGTCAGGTAAAAACACCACCCGCGCCTGCAAACCTTTAGAGTGGTGAACCGTCATCAATCTGACCGCATCATTTTCGCTGTCGTCACCTTCGCGTTTGATGGCCGTTTTATCATTTTCAAACCACGAAATAAAACCTTGCAGGCTCGGAGTTTGCATTTGCTCGTAGGAAAGCGTTAAATTCATAAATTCATCAAGCGCATCTTCGGCTTCTATGCCCATCCTTTGCATAAACTTTTTACGTCCCTGTAAATTTACCAAAACATAGTTAAACAATTCGTACGGACGTACAAAATTCAATTCGTTAAACAATTCCTGCAAATCTTTATAAGCATCTTTATGGCTTTGTTTTTTGCTGTCACCGAGTCTGGTCCATAACGGTACTCCCTTATATTCGCAACAAAGCTCTTCCAAGTCTTCGTCGGTCATGCCGAACAACGGCGATTTTAAGACTTCTGCCAAAGACAAATCATCATTAGGAAGCAGCAAAAATTTGCCGAGAGAAATTAAATCCTGCACGACAATCTGTTCGGAAAGCACCATTCTGTCGGCACCGGAAATATTCACATTTTCTTTTTTACAAGCTCTTATAAACTCATTCATAAATGCGTTTCTATGTCTTACCAAAACCATAAAATCTCTGTAACGGAGCGGATTATCGGTATTTTTACTTTCCTCCATCATTTGTTTGATTCTCTTGACGATTTTATATGCCATTTTGGTTTGGCCCGATACTTTCCTTACCATTTCCCTTGGAGGAATCTGTTTTTGTTCATCGGTCATTTTTTCGTTTTTCTCGGATACGTATAACGGCCAGATTTCTACCCTTCCGAACTCTCCGGCACGCACGGGCTGATGTTTCACCGGTGAACCTTCGGCAATCACTCCTTTAGCCACGGATGTATCGGTAAAAACATTGTTGACTTCCGAAAGTACCGGTTGAGTGGAACGGAAAGAATATTCCATATCAACCTTTTTAAAATTAGCACCGCATTTCTTTTTGAAATGGTCGCGCATTTTATCAAATTTATCCGGATCGGCTCCCTGAAAACTATAAATTGATTGCTTACGATCTCCCACCACGAACACTGTTCTATGATTGTCGTTAGCCCCTTTACCGGCAAAAAATTCATCGCTTAAAGCATCAATAATATCCCATTGTTGCGGTGAAGTATCCTGCGCTTCATCCAATAAAATATGGTCTATACCGCCGTCTAATTTATACAGAACCCATGCCGCCTGCGAATTTTTAAGCAAACTGCTGGTCTTGTTTATTAAATCTTCGTAATCCAAACATGATTTGATTTTTTTATATTCTTCGTACTTTTCGGTTATGCTTCTTGCCACCGTCAAAAAGGATTTTGTTGATTTATATAATCTTATTTTGCGGCACTTATTTTTTGATTCTTCCATACGCACCGCTTCGCTTTTCATTCTGTAAAGCAGTTCCGGATCATGTTGTGATGCCGTTTTATCGGCTAAAATCTTATCCGCATATATTTCTCCGGTACTCTTACCTATAAAACAATCAAAATACCTGTCATAATCTTCGGGCAGACATCCGGAATTATACACCTTTTCAAGTGCTACGGATTTTTTGTTATTTTTTTCACCTCCGAACTTAAGCGATTCAATATTTTGTTTTAATTCCTCTTTATTGATTTCTTGCATAATTTTTATTTTTACGGCTTCTTCGCTGTCATCATCTTTGACGCCCAATTTCTTTTGCAATTTTTTCAACATATCTGCTATACCGTTTTTCAAATTATCGCCGATTTTAGCGCGATTTTCGGTAATATCTTTCATAACATCGGCAAAACCTTTTTCGCTCAAATGTGCTGCCAAATATTGTACGGCCACATTTTCCGGAGAGGTTGATGAGTGGCTTTCGCTCAAAACTTCATCTTGAATTTTATTTAATATTTCCAATGATTCCCGATCATCCAAAATTTCAAAATACGGAGATACTCCGGCTTCCAAAGGAAAGCGTTTTAATATTTCTTCACAAAAACTGTGAATCGTTTGAATCTTTATACCTCCGGGAGTATCAAGCAAAGCCGCAAACAAAGTGCGTGCTTTGTCGGCATATTCTTTTATTTTTTCATCATCCGTAAACTTTTCACCTAACAAATCCCTGATACTTTTTATAAGCTTTTCTTCACTTTGAACCGACCATGCGCTCAAACGTTTGGATATACGCGTTTTCATTTCCACCGCCGCCGCATTGGTGTAGGTAAGACACAAAATTCTTATCGGATCTACTCCTTCCAAAAGCAAGCGCAAAACTCTGTCCGACAATACCTTTGTTTTTCCCGTACCTGCCGATGCTTCCACCCATGCCGAAATACGAGGATCGGCCGCTCTTCGTTGATTGTCGGAAGCTTCTTTTTTTGCATCTTCACGGATTTTTTCGTAGTTATCTTTATCTGCCATTTTTAACCTCAACTTTCATCTCTTACTGACCATTCCAAAACACGTGATAAGTGATCATAATCATCATAATGACCTTTTGTTCCCGGTAAAGAATTAACCAAATACGGTCTATCCTTATCATCAAATTCGTCAATAAGCTTCTGTAAAACTTCCTTTATTTTTGCCACCGCTTTTTCGCTCTGCTCGGCATCTGTTGCACCGCCTTTATCCTTCAGCGCCCAATATTGCAGACCGGTTACTTTTCTATATGCAAGATCCTTATAACCGCCGCTTTCGGCAATTAACGCTTCTATCGGTAACTGCGGAGCCGTGGCTTTTTCTATTTCCGAAGTTGATTTGCTGTGTCCGGTTTTATAATCAATAATACAAAGGCTTTTATCCTTCAATTCTTCAATACGATCAGCTTTTCCGCTAATAACAAAATCTCCGCCTTCTCCCTGGAATTTTACCTCGCCGTTTATTTCCTGATGTATTTTTTCTATCAGCGGCCGACGCTCTTTTTCACTTCTGACCACTATATCTACAAATTCTTTTAATTGAGGCTTCCAAAAAGCAATGACTTCATCTTCAACTTTGTTTTCAACAAACTTATCCAAACCCATTTTCATGAGTTGTTCTGCGGCATCTTCGGGATAATAACTTGAATCATATTTGCGGCAAAATTCCTCCAATACCTCGTGAACCATATTACCGAAATCAAGAACTTCCATTTCTCTGTCCAAATCTTTAAGCGGATACAGGTGTAAAACCTTTTGAGCGTATATGTAATACGGATCACGCATTAAAATTTCCACTTTGCTTGCAGACAGACTGCGCGGACGATATTTTACATCCGGACACGGTAGCGGCGGATTTATCGGTTGCGGATCATTACAACGCTCCAAATTTTTGGCCCAAGGGGAATACGCTTGCTGATACATAAACGCATATTCTTCTTTTTGCTTTTTTTCACTTCCGAAAACAGCTTCCAAAACCGTTTCCAAACGCAACCACCAACGAGATTTATCCGTAGGTATGCCGTCTGCTTTTTGCGCACGGGTCAAAAATACTTCCGGAGCGTGCATAAGATGAGCAAAATCCGCGGCACACACACCGATATTTCTTTCAGGCTTGGACATATGGAATTTCTCTTTCATCGGTCTTGAAAGCCACATATCCCCCTTCGGCAAGTTTGGCCAAATACCCTCATTTACCGAACCGATTATAACTCGATCATAATGTGTAAGACGAGCTTCTATCGGACCCAAAATTTTAATACGCGGATGGAAACCGTACACCGAACGCACATTTTGCTCGGTCATAACCGTGGTTAAAAACGGTAAATAATCGTTGGTGGCGATTTGCCCCAAATCATCGCTTCGGTTTATTAAGCCGACAAAAAAGTCAGCCGCCGCCCTACCGTCATCTTTACGCCAAATAATTTTTTCGCCGGTTTTGATATTTGTATCAGCCAAACTTTGAGCAACTTTAATATGGGTTTCCAAAATATCTTTCAATTTCACGGTCGGATTTTCATAAATTTCTTTCAGCGGACGAATTCTTTCCCTGAAATCATCCAACAATGCCTGTTGAGTCTCGGAAAGTTCATCTCCGTTGCGTAAACTTTTTTCAAGATGATAAACATTTCTAAGAAACTTACCACGCTCCATACCGCAAGCGGTAAACGGATATTTCATCACGGTTATTTCGGCAGTCTTTGTATTATTGACAATCGCTTCCCCTATCAGGCGAAAATAAATACCTATATGAGTTAAACTCAACGGCTGTCCGGCAGAATCATCGGCTTTTATTCCCCATTTTTTCAACTCGGATACCACGCGCCGTGATAAATTACGGTCCAGAGTTACCAAAGCCGCCGTTTTCCCTTCGGTTTCTAAAGTTTCACGCATAATCAAAGCTATGGTTTTTGCTTCTTGCCGCATATCATCGCAGTTTATTAAATGAATATCCTTGAAAGTTTCTTTCGGTAATATTTCCGAGGACAGTTTACGCCACATTCCGGAAGTTGCAGCCGGACGCATAATTTCACATACCAATTTCTCGCGCAAACTGATGTTTTCCGTGCCGATGTCTGCCACCGAATCGCGGGAAATCCCCAAATGTTCCAACAACAGTTTTAATTCATACTGCGGGTGGTTTTCATCCACGCTTTGCCAGGTTTGATCATCTGAATATTTATCCAAACCGTAAAGATAAACTTCTCCGTCGGCAAATTGCGCCACCGTTTTTACCGCCTCACGCAAATAAGGATAGGCGGCAGTAGTGCCGGCAATAACGATTTTCGGACGATTTTCCGATGATTTCCAATATTCAAGCTCGGCCTTGAGCAGTTGTTTTCTTCTTTCAGCCGGATTGCACTTGCCGTTTTCCTCCAAAATATTCGGCCAATTTTGAGTTATTATTTTCAATAACAACAATGTTTTTTCCCAATGCTTGGAATATTCGAGAGGAACAATATTTTGCAAATCGGCAAAGTTAAGTTCTTCGTTTTCAACCGTATCTATCAACGAAGCTAAATTGCGCGCCAAAGCATAAGCCTGAGCCAAGGATACATCGTCTATGCCGTATTCATTTTTGAGCATAATCATCCGAGTAAACGTCAAAACTCTTTCCGTATTGCTTATACTCGGTTTTATCTTTTGCAAAATTTCACGATTACCGCTCAAGAAAATTTCATCTTCTTCAACGTCCGCAATCGGTGCCATACGCGGCAATATGGTAGGTTCCATTCCGCGTTGTCTGACAAATGCCGCCGCCAAACTCTGACAAGCACGTCTGTTCGGCAACAAAAATAAAATCCGCGATAATTCTTCCGGTTTGTCGCCGTATCTGTTCAGGAAAAGCTCCGCCAGCACATCAACAAAGTTATCATCTGCATTGATGTTGTATATATTCATCATTTGGTTCTCCGTCGCTGTTAAAGATTTATCAGATATTCTTTGAATTTTTGCATTGCTCGGCCGCGATGCGATATTTTATTTTTTTCTTCTTTACTCATTTGGGCAAAACTGCAATCATAACCGTCGGGAATAAATACCGGATCGTATCCGAAACCGCCTTCTCCGCACATTTTTTCATCGGCGATTTTACCGTCAACCCTACCCTCAAACAATTCATATTTTCCGTCCGGATACGCCAAGGATACCACGCAGGAAAAGTGTGCTTTACGGCTTTTATTTTCGCTGTTTTTCATCTCGGAAAGCAACTTATCTATTCCCTTATCAAAATCACGATTGGGAGCGTACCGCGCCGAAAAAACTCCGGGAGCTCCGTTTAAGGCATCAACACACAAACCGGAATCGTCGGCAATACACGGAATACCCAATTCCTTGGCAATGGTTTGCGATTTAAGAAGCGAATTTTCGGCAAAAGTAGTACCGGTTTCTTCCACATCGGGAAAAGGAATATCCGCCGACGAAACAACGCTGATTCCGAGCGGAGCCAACATATTTTTAATTTCCGCAATTTTTCCGGCATTATGGCTGGCAAATAAAATTTTATCTATTTTCATTTTATTCTCCCAAAACTTTCTTTTGTTCACGAATAATTTGATGAATACCGGCTTTAGCCAATCCGAACAATTCGTTAAATTGTTTTTCATCAAACACGGCACCTTCCGCTGTTGCTTGAATTTCCACGATTTTTCCGCTTTCGGTCAACACAAAATTGGTATCGGCTTCGGCATGAGAATCTTCAGCATAGTCCAAATCAAGCACTGCTTCGTTATCATATATACCGCAAGAAATGGCCGCTACATATTCTTTTACCGGATTACGCGGTAAACGCCCGGATTTAACCAAACTTTCCAATGCCATATACAGTGCCACAAATCCGCCGGAAATTGACGCGGTCCGCGTACCTCCGTCAGCCTGTAACACGTCACAATCTATCTGTATGCAAATATCGGGCATTTGCGTCAAATCAACCGCCGCTCTGAGCGAACGACCTATCAGCCGTTGAATTTCGTGAGTTCTGCCGCCGGTTCCTTTTGTTTCACGCGCAACTCTTGTTTGGGTAGCCCGCGGCAACAGCGAATACTCGGCGGTAATCCAACCGCGTCCCTGTCCCTGCAACCATGCCGGCACTTTTTCATCAACGCTTGCCGTACATAAAACATGAGTATTTCCCACTTTTATCAGGCAGGAACCTTCGGCATACAAATTAACATTTTTTATTATTTCCAGCGGACGCATTTGTTCCGCCGTTCGGCTGTTCGGACGCATTTTGTTTTCCTTTTAATTTTTTACGATAATATTTGAAATGGCGTTTTTGCGGTTTTATACCGAAATAGCGATTAATTGCCGAAATAACGTGGCGAACGGTGTTTTCCACCTTTTCGTTTTTTGTTTCAACCACAATATCGGCCTCAGAATAATACGGATATTCTTCAGTAATATATTCCTGCAATTTTTCTTTTACGGTATCATTATCACCGAGTAAAAACGGACGACGCGTACGTCCGGCCGTGCGATGATATAATGTATCAATATCGGCTTTAAGCCATATTGTCAGGGCATGATTTTTGGCCAACTCACGAGTTTGTTCGGCAACAAATGAACCACCGCCGGAAGCCAATACACACGGGTTACCTTGCAAAAGCCTTTTCATAACCCTTTCTTCGCCGGCGCGATATTCTTTTTCACCGAAACATTTAAACACGTCAACCAATGATAATCCGGCCGCCTTTTCTATTTCCGAATCACCGTCAACAAAAGGCAGGGACAATTTGCGCGCCAGCCTTTTTCCCACGCTGGTTTTGCCACTGCCCATAAGCCCCACCAGCAATATTATTTTATCTATTTTAGGCATTTTCTTTTTCTTTTGTTATTCATTTTGTTCTTAACTATTGACCTTAAGATATAACCTTGTTAGTATATAATCAACAATTTTTAACACGTTATGAGGAAAAATAATATGAGATATTCTTATCAGCATCAAAGCAACGCCAAAGTTATTTTTTACGCCGTTGCCGTTGCCGTTATTTTGGGAATCGTTGCCGTTGTGGTACAAGATATTAAAGCTCCTACCGAGCATGTAAGCAAAGATATTACCGTCAAAATAGAAAAATAAACAATGTTTGGAGCGCAAATAGAAAATTTTTTGCAGATGATGGCGGCCGAAAAAGGGGCTTCCCAAAATTCTCTTAGCGCCTATGAAAACGATTTGCGCCAATTTTTGTTATTTTCCGACGGAAAACTGAATAAAAATATCGTGGAAGAATTTTTGCAAGACTTGTCGTCACGAGGATTTGCCCCGCGTACGCTTGCCCGAAAATTATCGGCAATCAAGGAGTTTTGCAAGTTTTTATATTCCGAAAAAATCATTTCCGACAATCCGGCACAAAATATTCTTACTCCCAAGCAACAAAAGCCGTTGCCCAAGTTTTTGAGTGCCGAAGAAATAGAAAATATTATTCAAACGGCAAACGACAGCAATGATTACCGATTTCATCGCATTGCCGTGATGATTGAGCTTATGTATGCTTCGGGAATGCGGGTTTCCGAACTGGTTGCCCTGCCGGTATCCGCAATCAACTATGATAAAAATCAGGTTACGATTATGGGAAAGGGCAGTAAAGAGCGGATTGTTCCGTTGGCGGAGCGTGCCATAAACACAGTGATAAAATACCGAGATTTGCGCGAAAATTTCATCAAAAAAAACGGCAAATCAAAATGGCTTTTTCCATCGCTTACTGCCGTTGACGGGCACATCACCCGAGATGCTTTCTTCAAAGACATAAAAAAGCTTGCCGCCGAATGCGGTATATATCCGTCCAAAGTTTCACCCCACGTTTTGCGACACTCTTTTGCCACTCATCTTTTGAATAATGAAGCCGGTTTGCGCTCGGTACAAAAAATGCTCGGTCATGAAAACATCACCACCACCGAGATATATACCCACATTACCAATCAACGGCTTATAAACACCGTAAATCGCAAACACCCGATGTCGCAAACATCGGCAAACGACTTGGAGGCACGATTGCAAAAATTGCATAATCAAAACAACGCAGAGGATGCAAACAATGGCTAAAAAAATTCAAATCAGCTCGGAACATAACCTTACCGATTTAACCAATGTGGCGCAGGCCATAAATCCTTTGTTGCGGCAACTTTTGGGTAATACCGGTATGATAACCGTTGAACTTTTGAATTCTTGGCAAGATATTGTCGGAGAAGATATTTCCGCCTATTGTTGGCCGCAAAACATTGTTTTTAAGAAAAACGAACGTACCGACGGTTGCCTCAACTTAAACGTTTTAGCCGGTGCTTTTGCCTTGGAAATTCAGCAAAAACAACAGCAAATTATTGAAAAAATCAATGTCTTTTTCGGTTATCCGGCAATAAGCAAACTCAAAATCTGTCAGATTGCCGATCCGCAAAACTTTTTAATCGGCAAAAAAAACATTGATAAAATGCAAAAAAATGTTGTATCACCGGAAGAAGAATCATATATTACGGAATTAATTAAGGATGTTAATGACGACGAATTACGGCAAACCCTAAAGAAAATAGGCTGCGCCGTGTTCGCTCGTAAAGGAAAGCAGGAGTGAGATTTTGGATAATTTCATTAAGAAAATAAGCAATATTTTATCATTAGCGGTGATTTTTTGTTTTACCGCCATGTTTTACTTCAATTACAAGGGATTTGTTTATGAAAACGGCAAAATAGAGTTGCGCAAGCAAACAGCCGATGCCGCCGATGTGCAATATAACGGTATTGCGGTAGTGTTGCCGAGTAACGTTGTAATAAATGCCTCGCAAAAATACGCCATCGGTATAGCTAATGCTCCGCTTACCTTGTATGAATATTCTTCGTTAGGTTGTCCTCATTGCGCCGATTTTCATTTGGATGTTGTTCCGGATTTGATAAAGGAATACGTAAATACCGGCTTATTACGAATTATATTTGTTAACTTCCCGCTGGATAAAACTTCCATGAAAGCCGCCATGCTTTCAAGATGTATGGTGTATGAAAACTATTTGCCTTATATCAACTCCATGTTTTCAGCTCAACGTTCATGGTGGTCCGATACCAATGAAGAACAACTTTTCCGCCATGCCGCCGAACACGGTTTGAGCTATGATGAAGCCCAAGCTTGTATCAATAACGACAAATTGGCGCAAGAAATTGTTGCCGACAGGCAAGAAGCCATCAAGCGCTTAAATGTACAAGGAACTCCTGCCTTTTACATTACCGGTGCCGATGGAAACGAAATTATTTACGGAGCCGTGACTTATCGTCAGATTGCCGGCTACCTCAACAGTCGTTTGGAACGATTGGGATATATACAAAAACAATGAGTGAGTTGCCTAAAGACATAAAAGATATTGATGAACGAATCCGCAAGTTGCAAGAAAAAAAAGATAACCCAGCAAAAAAGGAAACGTACACAAACTTTTTATTGAAGCAGGCTTTTCGCTTTATGGCAGAATTTGTTTCTCCGGTAATCATTGCTTTGGCACTCGGTTATTTGGCGGACAACTTCTTCGGAACCAAACCTATTATTATGCTGATAATGACAATGTTCGGGTGCGCTGCCGGAGTGCTTAATGTCTATAAGGCGGCCGCAGAAACAGATAAAGATTTACGTTAGGGAATAGAGTATGGAAAACCCTTTGGAGCAATTTGAAATTAAGAGAATCATACCGTTTAATTACGGTGGGGTGGATTTGTCTTTTACCAATTCGGCACTGTGTATGATTATTACAATAGTGTTCATTGTATCTGCCTTTTTGCTTGCTTTGCGCAAAAGAAGCATTGTACCGACCAAAGGACAGGCGTTTGCGGAATCCGTGTATGATTTTGTTCAGGATATTGTCGGAGAAACGCTCGGCAAAGACGGTGTAAAATATTTTTCGCTCATTTTCACCATATTTACTTTTATTTCCTGCGGTAATATTTTGGGATTATTCCCGTACAGCTTTACTTTTACTTCGCACGTTGCCGCCGTGGGTGCGCTTTCGGTATTGTGCCTCATATTGAATATTATCTTCGGAATTAAACGTCGCGGTTGGGGATTTTTGCGGACATTCTTTCCGGAAGGTATTCCGTGGATTATGGCTCCGCTCATTATTCCGGTAGAAACATTATCTTTATTGGCCAAACCGTTCAGTCTGACCATCCGTTTGGCGGTTAATATGTCTATCGGACACATCATGTTGAAAGTTTTAGGTACATTTATCATCGCAATGGGCTTTTTCGGATTTATTCCGTTAGTTGCGGATATGTGTATTATAATGTTTGAATTATTCATCACTTTGTTGCAAGCTTACATTTATACGACACTGAGCTGTGTTTATTTAAGCCAGGCAATCAGTGATGAAGAATAATCTGTTTTTAACTAACTTAAGAAAGGACAAAAAATGGAAAACGAAATCTTACAAGATAAAGCCTTAGCTTATATTGCTGCAGGTATGTGTGCAATCGGTATGTCTGCTGCCGCTTGGGGTTTAACAAAGTTATGGACAACCTTGATTGAAACCGTTGGTCGTAATCCGCAAGTTAAAAAAGACGTTACGTTGTTCGGCTTTATCGGTATGGGTTCCATCGAATCTATTGCCTTGTATATTTTGGTTATCGCCATCTTGATGATCAGCTAATCTTATTTTAGGAATATACAATGCTTCCGCAGTTAGATTTATCTACATACGCTACGCAAACTTTTTGGATGCTGTTGTGTTTCTGCTTGCTTTGGTTTGTCATGTCAACTTTCATTGCACCGAAAATTGCCGACACCAGAGAGCAACGCAAACGCAAAATCAATGAATATGTCAAAAAGGCCGATGCGCTTAATTCTCAAGCCAAAGCGGCACTGGATAAATATAACGAAACATTGACACAGGCTGAAAAGAAGGCTGAGCAGGAAATTGCCAAAGAGCAATCCGAATTGAAAAATTACCTGCGCAATACCGAAAGCCAAATGTCTGCGGACTTGAATAAAAAAATTGCCGAAAACGAATTTGATTTGGCCAAGGAAAAGAAAAATACTTTGATGCAAATTGAAAATATTGCCGAAGATTTAGCTTTTGAAATTGTGCATAAATTGGGATTTTCCGGCATAACACGTAAGGACATCGCAGAAGTATCGCAAAGGAACAAGACTAATGGTTGACGTTATTACCGAAGAAATTGCGGAAGATGCGTCCGTTACTCAAGGCGGTGACGGCTTAATCGATGCTACGCAAAACGTTATCATGAATGCTGCCGAAAATGTTTCGGAAGCGTTGGGCGTAGCCGGAAAAACCGCCGTATCCGAGGTATCGGAGTTGCCTTTTTATGCCGAAACGGAATTCTGGGTGGGTATGGCTTTTGTTTTGAGTGTTTGTGTATTGCTCAAACCTCTCGGAACATACATCTACCAGTCAATGCAAAATCGTATTAATAAGGTAATTTCCGACATTGATGAGGCCGCAAAATTGCGTGACGATGCACAAAATTTATTGGCAGACTATCAACGGCGCTTTATTAATGCCGAAAAAGAGGCCGGACAAATTGTAGAGTCTTCGCGCAAAAATATGCAAAAAATCAAAGAGCGGGAACTTACTAAACTCAAAACCGATTTGGATAACAAAGAAAAAGAGGCCAACCGCAGAATTGCCGCGGCAAATACCAAGGCCGCAGAGGAAATTAATGCCTTTGCCGGTACGGCTTCGGTTGAGTTAGCCAAGAAAGCCATTAACGCTTATTTACAAAATGCCGATAAAAGCCGCTTGATTGATGAAGCTATTGCCGATTTGGACAAGTTCGCTAAAGCAAAATAAGTTTGTCTTATGATACAAAAAAAGCCGGAGTAAATCCGGCTTTTTGTTTTACACTGTCAATAAAACTTCCAAGCAAACTGGTTACTGTTTTCAGTATCGCACACGGCAACCGCCTGTTCAACAGTGAGCGGTATATCATTTGCACAGAAAACGCCACCACCGGCAGTGTATTCGGTTGTACAAGAATCGGAATATATATTGTTTGGGCCGGCTACGGAACTTGCCGAACCACGAACTCTTATCATCACGATTCCCAACGAACTTTGCCAGTCTCGAGTAAGAATTTCGATACACGCTTCTTGCGGGATATTAAAGATGTTTAAAACAAAAGCCTTGCCATCATTAGAAGCAAATTTACCACTCGCATAATACCTTATATCACCGCCAAACATATTTTTATATCCGCTTTTTATGATTGCTTCGGGAAACAGTTTTGCTCTTTCGACAATTGCTCTGATTTCATTGGTTTCATCAGACATATTTTTACCGGGATTAAAACCTAATTGCGAATAAAAATCTCTTTGAGTTTTAAATAATGTACGTGTATTTGTGACAATATGTGTTATTTGATTGATTGTTTCATTTACTCTATACCTTTCTATGGCTTTAGAATATCCGAATAATCCGCCGACGGAAAGAACACCGATAATGGCCAACACACCCAACATTTCTATCATAGAGCGTCCGTTATCTGTATTCATATTTGGTCTCATTATTATCATCCTTTTTCAGTTTAATTAAAAATACCCACTTTCTTAAAAAGCGGGCGGATGTTCAGAAACCGTATACAAATATACAAAAGACGGCTCGGCTTATTGAGCTTACTGCCTTATTCGCCGACATCCGTCCGGATTGAACGTATGCGGCATATAATCTTTTAAGTCGCCTATGCAATGGTGCGACTGTATATTTGTATAAAATGGGTTCTGACGCCCTAAATGCAATCTCTTGCATCTGATAAGGATTCTATTGAATATGAGAGGAAAAGTCAAAGAAAAAATATTTCAGATATAAAAAAAGCCGGAGTAAATCCGGCTTTTTTTTATTTTGCTTATTGCAATAATCCTTAAATTTCTCCGGCGGCGTAGCGTTTAGCCATATCGGATAATTTAATTGCTTTGATTTGGTCGGCATGACCGGCAGCACCAAAAGCAACATAGCGAGCTTCGCAAACTTTTTGCATTTCTTCAATAGCCGGCTTCAAATATTTACGCGGGTCAAATTCCGACGGATGTTCAGCGTACAAACGACGAATCGCACCGGTCATTGCCATACGCGAATCGGTATCAACGTTAACTTTGCGAACACCGGATTTAATACCGCGTACGATTTCTTCAACCGGAACACCGTAGGTTTGCGGAATTTGACCGCCATAGGCGTTAATCAAATCTTGCAATTCTTGCGGAACCGAAGAAGAACCGTGCATTACCAAGTGAGTGTTCGGCAATTTGGCATGGATTTTTTCAATCACGTCAATCGCCAAGATTTCACCGTCCGGTTTACGGGTAAATTTATATGCACCGTGCGAAGTACCCACGGCAACAGCCAAAGCATCCAAATGTGTTAAGCGTACAAACTCGGCAGCTTCATCCGGATCGGTAACCAAACGTTTTTTATCCAACTTGCCTTCGGCACCGATACCGTCTTCTTTGTCGGCCTTACCGGTTTCAAGAGAACCGATAACACCCAACTCGCCCTCAACAGAAGCACCTACGGCATGAGCACGAGCAACAACTTCCTGTGTAACGCGTACATTATATTCAAAGGAAGACGGAGTTTTGCCGTCGCTTTCCAAAGAACCGTCCATCATTACCGAAGAATAACCGTTAACAATGGCTGATTGGCAAATATCTACCGAGCTGCCATGGTCTTGGTGAATACAAATCGGCAATTCCGGAAACATCTCGCAACCGGCTTCCACCATGTGACGAATCATCGGGTCACCCGCATATTTGCGCGCGCCGGTGGAAGTTTGCAAAATTACCGGAGCATTTACTTTTTTGGCAGCCTGTAAAACGGCTAAAATTTGCTCCATGTTATTGATATTGAAAGCCGGAACACCATAATTGTGTTCTGCAGCATGGTCAAGAATTTGACGCATAGAAACTAAAGGCATATTTTTCTCCTTGATTACTAATTTTTTTACTGGCTCAAATATATGCGGTTTGATTTTTTTTGCAAGCTATTTTTGCTTTTTCTTTGCTTTTGATTTTTTTGCGGTTTTTGTCATTTTTTCATCAGGCTGTTTTTTGAGCGCTGGGGCGCTTTCCGGAGTTAAAACGTCAGATTTATCGTCGGCGATCATAACCTGTCTCTGTGCCTCAAAAAAGCAGAAAAGAACGCTCACCGTAAATAACATAACCAAAGTATTGAAAAAAGTGTTCAATACGCTAAACGTAACCGAAGTCGGAAGCGCGGAAAAAATTCGCTTACCGTAGCCGTATAAATACAAATTCAACAACGACAGAAGCAACATAACCAACAAAAACCCGATAATTCCGATGTATGAACGACCGGATGTCTGCAAAAACAGATATTTTAGGGACGGCATTTTTTGATTGTCAAAATAAAAGGCCGGCGCCGCCGAAAAGCGCATGGCCAAAATCGGTACCATACAAAAAGCAAAAAATATTGTGAAATATATAAACTCAATTCGCCAATCCGGATTGGCCGGCTTGGCTATTATCAGCCAAGAAGCCGCGCCCGAGATAATAAAGCTGAAGAAATATCCGGCCAAAAAACACAGTGACTTTATTTTTGGTTTATCAAATTTTACCACGTCAGCAATTTTAAATACAGTGTTCTTGAAAGCGCATTGATAAAAATCATACAAGTAACAAAAACCGGCAAAAATCAACAACAATATAACAACAGCGTTCATTGATATAAAACACTGCAAGCTTCTTTTGTCACACATATAAACCAAATAAAAACCGCTTGTCAGCGCCGTAATAACGGCACCGTAAAACAGCAGAACACGCCAGGTATCCAATGATTTATACGTCAAAGAAAAGAAACGTCCGATAGTGCGTAGCAATGTATATTTTGAAGATTTTTCCATTTTACAACTCCTTTACAGAAGAAACACCGGTAATGCCGCGAATAGTCGTCAGCAATCCGCCGTTATCCAAAGCATAGCCGTTTTTAAGCTGGATACGAACATCCCAATCGCTTAACTCCGGTTTTATATATACCTTATAATTGCCGTAGTGTTCATGTGAGAGAGCCTCACGAATCGGTCTGACGGCACTGATATCTTTAATTTCAATCACCAATCCTTTGGAGTTCTCGGTAATCTCGGAATCCAATGTTCTGACAACATTAAAAATCATTTTCGGCGGAACATCATCCTGCTGTTTTTCAATTTTTGCCTGAACATACAGAGGCAATCCGCTTTGCAACACCGCCAAACTTTGTGCATACGTCTCTCCGAAAACCAAACCTTCGTACGAAGAAGAAGCATCCGAAAGTTTAACAATGGCGAACGGTGTATTTTTCTTACTCATCTTTCTGGTTACCGACTGTACACAACCGGCAAGATTGGCAACTATCACATCACCTGTTTTCATACCCTTGGTGGCGGCGACAAAATCCTTAATTCCCAATCTTTCCGTACTGGAAGAATAAACACTCAAAGGATGAGCCGATAAATAAAATCCTATGGCATCGGCTTCATTTTGTAAACGCTCCAAATCCGGCCAGTCAGATGCTTCCGTCAATTTCACTTCAGCCGATAATTCCTGAGTTCCGAACAACGATGTTTGACTGCTGGTTTTCAGCTCACAAGAAGCTGCCATGTGATTCAAAATGTTATCTATGTTTTGGAATAACTTTCTACGGTTAGGATTCAGACAATCAAAGGCACCGGCCTTGATCAAGGCTTCCAATTGTTTGCGGTTCATTTGCTTGATGTCAACACGGTGAATAAAATCGGAAATACTTTTAAATACACCGTTCTTTTCTCTTTCTTCGGTTATTGAACGCATACCCGAACCGCCTACCCCTTTGATTGCGGTAAGTGCAAAGCGAATATTGCCGTCCTCAACCTTAAACATGGCGTCGGAATGGTTTATATCCGGTACCAAAATCTTGATTCCCATCCGCCGAACTTCATCAACATAAAACGAAATTTTATCGGTGTTGGCAATATCAAAATCCATAATGGCACACATAAATTCCACCGGATAGTGAGCTTTTAAATACGCTGTTTGGTAAGAAATAAGCGAATATGCCGCGGCGTGAGATTTATTAAATCCGTATGAAGCAAACTTCTCCATTTGGTCAAAAATCGTTTTTGCCACTTCTTCGTCAATACCTCTGGCAATAGCACCTTTAGTAAACATCTCGCGTTGATACGGTATTTGGTCATGTTGTTTTTTACCCATAACCTTACGCAATTTATCAGCTCCGCCCAACGTATATCCGCCCAATACTTGGGCAATTTTCATCACTTGTTCCTGATAAACCATAATTCCGTACGTTTCATCAAGAATAGGGGCCAAATCCGGATGCAAATATTCAATTTTTTCTATTCCGTGTTTACGATTTACAAATGACGGAATATTATCCATCGGGCCCGGACGATATAAGGAAATAATAGCTATCAAATCCTCAAAACGGTCCGGTTTTATTTGTTTCATAACATCACGCATACCGCCGGATTCAAACTGGAATACGGCACTGGTATCACCACGTTGCATAAGCTCATAAGTCGGCTTATCATCCAACGGCACTTCCGCCATTTTCAATTCTACACCGTGAATTCTTTTAACCCACTCCACCGCACGATTTATAACCGTCAGAGTTTTCAATCCCAAAAAGTCAAATTTGATAAGTCCGGTTTCTTCAACAAATTTCATATCGTATTGCGTTACCTGCATTTCGGCTCGCGGGTCTTTATACAAAGGAACCAACTGATCCAAAGGCCTGTCACCGATAACCACGCCGGCGGCATGCATACCGGAGTTACGATATAATCCTTCAAGCTGTATAGCAATTTCAAACAACTTATTGACTTGCGGATCGTTACGGCGCATTTCGCGGAGCTCCGGCACTTGTTCTAAGGCTTCCGGCAACGTCGGATTTTTACCGCCCTGCCCCATCGGTATTAATTTGGCGATTTTATCACCCAAAGAAAAAGGTATTTGCAAAACGCGTGCCACATCACGCACTACCAGTTTAGATTGCAGTTTACCGTAAGTTATGATTTGTGCCACATGGTCATAACCGTATTTTTTTTGCACATATTCAATGGTTTTATGGCGGTTTTCTTGGCACAAGTCCACGTCAAAATCCGGCATGTTTACACGCTCCGGATTCAAAAAGCGCTCAAACAGCAAATCCAAGCGTATCGGATCCAAGTCAGTAATCTTTAATGCCCAAGCCACAATGGAACCGGCACCGGATCCGCGCCCCGGGCCGATTGCCACTCCGTTGTTTTTTGACCAACGAATAAAATCAGACACTATCAAAAAGTATCCCGGGAACCCCATTTTCTTGATAACGCTTAGTTCATATTCAAGCCGGTTATAATACTCGGTATCAATTTGTAAGCGCTCTTCGGCCGACATTTCTTTGGTATAAACCTGCGCTTCCATACGTTCATGCAAGCCTTTATACGACTCTTCGGTAATAAACTCATCTTGTGTTTTACCGTCAGGACATATAAAAATCGGCAACAAAGCATCAATTTTTTTAGAAAGGAAATTACATCTTTTAGCAATTAATACCGTATTTTCAATAGCTTCCGGAATATCTTTGAACAATTCCACCATCTCGGCGTCACTTCTCCAGTGGTTGCCGGGCAGATATTTGCGGCGGTCTTCATTGATAACATATTCGCCTTCGGCAATGCAAACGAGCGCATCGTGAGCTTCATACATACTTTCATCAAAAAAGAAAACATCATTGGTCGCCACCAGCGGAACATCGTATTTGTAGGCCATTTCTATAAAATCGCCTTCTGTCTTTTTCTCGCCGTCATAACCGACGCGCGATATTTCCATATACAGCCGGTCACCGAATATTTCTTTCAGTTCCAAGAGTTTCTTTTCCGCATCGGCTCTGCGGTTTTGCAAAATCAACTTTCCGAGCGGACCTTCATACCCGCCGGTCAAACAAATCAAACCTTTGCCGTAATTGCGTAAATCATCCGTGGTTATTTGCGGATAAATACTGTTTTCCATATTATCAAGGTAATAACGATGAAAAAGTTTCATAATTGATTTGTAACCGTCTTCATCTTTTACCAAAAGAATAATTCTGTTCGGCTCAAGCTCTTTGCCTTTTGAAATGGCCAAAACTTCCGAATCGTCATTATGCAAACTTAATTCCGCACCCAAAATCGGCTTAATACCACTCTCGGCGGCATATTGCGAAAAGCATTTTGCTCCGAACATATTACCGCGGTCGGTTATGGCGCAGGCAGGGACTCCCAAATCGTGCAATTTATGCATCAGGTCCGGTACCTTGACCGCACCTAATGCCAATGAGTACGCACTATGTACTCTTAAATGTACAAATTTGGGATCTTGCATTTATTACCTTGTTTTACGGTATATTATTTATTATCGCCCGATACTTTTTTGTAGCAGCGGCAGTGACAAATTCCGTCGCGTTCAATATCGCTGCGGCACAAATCGGAGATGCAATATCTCTTTTCGTTTTTACCGTCACACGGGCAACGGCGCCATTCGCCTTCGCCGAACATCATATTTTTAGCATTAGCTATTTTTTGAATATTTTCAGTCGGATAATATCCGGCATTTTTACAATTTTCCAACATCATTTCTAAAATCGTAGCCATTTTAAGTTCTCCTTATCGTTGTTCCAATATATCCAGGATAGAGCTGAGCTCCGCCGGATTGTTGTATTTTAATGTTACACTACCTTTTCCGTTTTTACCAGCACTAATTTTGACTTTTAGGTTTAATTTGTGCTCTAAATCGGACATTATTTTTTTCAAATCTTCATCCATAATTTTTACGGCTTTAGTCTGCGGTTTACGACTGTTTTGCGACATCAGTTCCTCAACCTGGCGCACACTTAAGCGCTGTTCAATAATTTTTTTAGCCAATTCCGAAGCATTAGGGTTGCCGATTAGCACACGTGCGTGACCGGCACTCAATTCCCCTTTTCGAACCATTTCTTTAACATCTTCAGGCAAGTTGAGCAAACGCAACGTATTGGCAACATGACTGCGGGATTTTCCGATAACTTTGGCTAATATTTCTTGAGTATACTGATACTCCTTCATTAAGCGCTCAAAACCCTCACCTTCTTCAATCGGTGACAAATTTTCACGCTGTAAATTTTCAATTAAGGCAATTTCGAGAGTTTCTTTGTCACTCAACTCTTTTACCAATGCCGGAACAGTGGAAAGTCCGGCCATAATCGCGGCGCGCCAACGACGTTCACCGGCAATAATTTCATATTTTTCACCCTTACGGCGCAACAAAAGCGGTTGCAAAATACCCTTTTCTTTAATGGACTCACTTAATGCACGCAAAGCATCTTCATCAAACACCGTTCGCGGTTGAAAGGCACAAGGCTCAATATCGGCAACATTAATTTCACCGCCTGTTTCATCTTTAAATACGGTGTTATTAATAAAACTGTCGACATCGCCGCCAATATCATCCAAGTTTATGTCATCATCGCTTAATAGCGTATCAAGACCACGCCCTAAACCAAATTTTTTATCGTTCATACTCATTTACAACTCCTTTTCTCTTTTCAAAAATTCCTTAGCAAGGCTTATGTATGCTTGCGCTCCGGTGCTCTTAAAATCATAAATCAATATCGGTTTTCCGAAAGACGGTGCCTCGGCTATGCGGACACAGCGCGGGATTACCGTATCATAAACTTTATCTCCGAAATATTTGCGTACATCGCTTTCAATCATTTTACTCAAATTATTTTGCCGGCTGTACATAGTCAAAACAACACCCTGTAAGCATAATTCCGGATTGAAGTTACGCTTAATGGCATTAATATTTTTCATTAAATCGGCCAAACCTTCCAAAGCCAAAAATTCACACTGCAACGGCACAATAACCGAGCGGGAGCAAACCAAAGCATTGATGGTAATTAAATTCAGTGACGGCGGACAATCTATCAGTACATAATCGTAGTTACCTACCAATTTGCTCAAAGCATTTTTAAGGAAAAACTCCCTCTTTCTTTGTCCGACCAACTCCACTTCGGCAGCTGCCAAATCCGGAGATGACGGGATTACATCAAAGCGTTCCATAGAGGTATGAATAATCGCATCATTTGCAGCAACACGGCCTATCAAAACATCATAGGAAGAATATTTGTTTTTTGTTTTTCCGATTCCCAATGACGTAGTGGCATTACCTTGCGGATCAAAATCTATTACCAACACTCTCTTGTCTATGGCGGACAAAGCCGTGGCAATATTTATGGCCGTAGTAGTTTTACCGACTCCCCCTTTACGATTTGCTATTGAAATAATTTTCATTTATTTTTCCTCAATCGACTTATTTTCAAGATAACGCCGTCTTCACTGTATTTGTTCGGCAAAACATCCAAATCAAACCGCCACTGCTTTTGAGCGACCGCAATTTCTTCTTTATAACTTTGCCCCTTTAAAAACAGTGATTCGGTATTGGCACCGCTAATCTTTGCCATATATCCGCAAAGAATATCTAACGCCGCCACCGCACGAGCGGTTATAACATCGGGAGCCGAAATTTGCAGATTTTCAACACGCGTATTTTCAACCCGTACATTTGACAACTTTAAGCGCTCGCAAACGTCTTTTAAATACAATGTTTTCTTTGTAATACTTTCCACTAACGTTATACGGGCTTGCGGTATTTTTTCCTGCATGAGAATCGCCAAAACAATACCGGGAAATCCGGCACCGCTTCCGATGTCCAACAGCTTTTTTGTTGTTAAAGGTATATACTCTATTAATTGCGCGGAATCCAAAATATGACGTTCCCATAAAACATCTATTGAATTGCGGCTGACCAAGTTCATTTTTTGGTTCCACTCTTTCAACAGCTCCGCAAATTGCTGCAATTTAGCGATTGTTTCACGTGAAACATTGTAATGTGACAGTTCTTGATTTATATCCATTTTTACCTCTTACATTTGAGTATGTAAGATTCTTTTATTTTTGCAACAAATTATGGAGGTTATTAACTTATATTTTATTAAGAATACAAAACCCGCTGATTAAAGCTTGAAACGGTTTGTTATACCGAGCTTGGCAAGTGTTTCTTCGGCCTTATCAAAATCGGCACCTAATTCTTCTCTCTTATGTGCATCGTCACTTATTACCATCCGGATATTGCGCTCTGCGGCACCTTTCAAAATTTCCGCACACGGATAAAAATCATCTATTTTTCGCAATCCTTTAGTGCTTATTTCCATGCCGACATTGTTTTGTTGTAAAGCATCCAAAACCGCGTTTTTCTCATTTATATAATCGCAGGTATCGCAATATTGCTCACCCATTTTACGCACATAATCAAAGTGCGCCAAAAAGGCGAACAATCCGCTTTCAACCGATTTTTCGATGTTAATGAAGTGATGGGCTACGAGCTCTCTTATTTGCTCAATACCGAGAAAATCGGCAATATTTTTATGAATATTAAAGATTGTTTCTCCGCGCTCATCAAACAAAAAATGATTGCCGCTGACTAAATAATCATAATCTATCTGCGACAGAAACTCTTTAAACTCTTCCAACCAACCGTCATACGTAAAAAAGTCAACCTCAAATCCGACATAAAGTTTTATGTTTTCCTTTTTTGATACTTTGCGAATATGCTCACAGTGTTTTTGATATTCGGACAGGTTCTTTTTGAAATCTCTTTGATATATATGATTATCGCTTTTAGCACTCATCATCGGCCATGACGGACTTTGCTCAATATTTTTATGAACAATCAAATGGTCGCTGATACCCATTTCGCAAAAGCCGATAGCTTTTGCCTGCTCCACCATTTCTTCCAAACTGCACTTGCCATCCGAAAAATTCGTATGATTATGGTATGAGAAATTTTGCACCTTACGCATTTTTAATATACCCCAATAATGCCGTAACCGCTGCCGGTGTAACTCCGGTTATACGCGAAGCCTCGCCGATTGTTTTTGGCTTAACGCGAGTAAAGCGTTGTACCATTTCGGTAGAGAGTCCGCCGATTTTGCTGTAATCTATATCTTCACGGATTTTCAAATTTTCATCACGTTTGAATACTTCTATGTCCTCGTATTCACGTTTCAAATAACCGGAATACTTGGCATCTATTTCAACCTGCTCATAAATTTTATCATCCGCATCTTTAATTTTATCATCAAATTTTTCTATTGTTTCACGTGAAACATTAGGATAACTCATCACGTCTTTCAGACTTTTTTTACCGTTATGCTTTACGCTTATTCCTTGCTTTTCAATATCGGCATAAGATACTGTTTTATTCTGGCAATATTCGTTAAGCTTTTGAATTTGCAGCATTTTTTCTTTAAATTTAATATATCTGTCTTCACCGACACAACCAATGTTATAACCCAACTCCGTAAGTCTGGCATCGGCATTATCGGCACGAAGCAACAAACGATATTCCGAGCGCGAAGTAAACATTCTGTAAGGCTCATCAACTCCCTTGGTAATCAGGTCGTCAATCATTACTCCCATATAACCTTGGCTGCGGTCAATATAAAACTCTTTTCCGCGATTTAAGGCATACAAGGCAGCATTTACACCGGCAACCAAACCTTGAGCACCTGCCTCCTCATAGCCGGTTGTTCCGTTAATCTGTCCGGCCAAATATAAGCCGTCAATTTTTTTCACGCCTAAACAATGGTTTAATTCCTGCGGATCAACAAAATCGTATTCAATGGCGTATGCAAATTGCAAAATCTCAACGTTTTCCAAACCTTTCATAGTGTGAATAAAGTCGCTTTGCACATCTGCCGGCAAAGAAGTGGAAATACCGTTCGGATAAATAACGTTCGTATCGTAACCTTCCGGCTCCAAAAATATTTGGTGAGAAGTCCGGTCGGCAAAACGCACCAACTTATCTTCAATACTCGGACAATAGCGCGGTCCTCTGCCGGTAATCAAACCGGAAAACAGCGCACATTTATCAAAATTATCGCGAATAATCTTATGTGTACGTTCGTTTGTTGAAGTGATTCCGCAATCAATTTGCCTATTGGTAATTTTATCGGTTAAAAACGAAAATGCCTGCGGATTTTCATCGCCGGATTGTCTTTCCAAAACGCTCCAATCAATCGTATCGGCATTAAGACGTGACGGAGTACCTGTTTTAAGGCGCCCTACTCGCAAGCCTTTTTGTTTTAAATACGGCGTTATTCCTTGGCAGGATTGTTCCCCTATTCTGCCGCCGACGGTTGTTTTGTGACCGGTAAACATTATTCCGTTCAGAAAAGTACCGGTTGTTAAAACTATTGCTTTGGCATAGTATTTCTGTTCGTCGGCCGTCGTTACGCCGCAGATTTTATCATCAGCAAAAATAAAACCTTCAACGCTTGCTTCGGCAACGGTTAAATTTTCGGTTTCGGCAAGTGCCTGCTGCATATATTTTTTATACAAGACTCTATCGGCTTGAGCACGCGGTCCGCGTACTGCAGGTCCTTTAGATAAATTGAGCATTCTGAATTGAATTCCGGCCTTATCAATGACTTTAGCCATTAAACCGTCTAACGCATCAATTTCTCTGACCAAATGTCCTTTACCCAATCCGCCGATTGCCGGATTGCACGACATTTCCCCGATAGTAGATTTTTTATGTGTCAGCAATAACGTCTTTGCTCCGGTGCGAGCTGCCGCCGCACAAGCTTCACAACCGGCGTGACCGCCGCCGACTACAATAACATCGTATATATTATCCATCTTTACCTCTTTATTTGCGCAACAATAAAGCACAATTAATTATTAATTGCAAATGAAATCATCAACCAAATATTTAAATACACTGTTCAAAGATAACTTTAAGAACAGATTCAATTACCAATGATAACTTGTTGATTTTAGATTCTTTTAGTGCAGTTTAAATACAGTGTTATTTACCGATGCAAAAACTGCTGAAGATTTTATCCAATATTTCATCAACTTCAACCCTGCCGGTTATCTTACCGATAGCCCGACAAGCCAAGCGAATATCCTCGGCAGAAAGCTCTATTTCCTTTTGTAAATTAAAGCGTTTTAAGTTATCCAAACACTCCAAAAGAGCTTCTTTATAGCGTTGACGAGTGATAAGATGTGCCGATGAAGAAGAATAAATATCATTAAAATATTCGTATATTTTATCGGTTATCGCTTCCACATTATCACTATGTTTAGCTGCTATAAGCACACAATTTTTTGCCAACAATTCTTGCTTTCGCTCATTGCTTATTTTATCGCTTTTATTGGCCACCAATATATAGTGTTTGTTTTCCCGCATATATTCATTAAAGACTTCCGGCTCGGTATTTTCGGCATCAAAAAGAAAGATATTAAAGTCGGCCTCATTGATTTTTTGATAGGCCAAATCAATACCTATTTTTTCAATAGAATCCTCTGATTCTCGCAAACCGGCCGTATCGGAAAACACCACCGGAAAACCTTTAATATCAACATAAGCCTCAATAACATCGCGTGTTGTTCCGGCAATATCCGACACAATCGCCACGTTGCGGCGAACAATGGCATTTATCAAACTCGATTTTCCGGCATTGGTCGGACCGGATATAACCACCTTAAAGCCGTCACGTAATCTTTCATTGACTTTATTGACCGACAAATGGCTTTCTATTTCCTCAATTATTTTAAATACATTGTTTTCCAATTTAAAAACAGTGTCTTGCGGGATATCTTCATCCGGAAAATCTATATAAGCTTCAATATACGAAAGCAAGTCTACAAGCCGATTTCGCCAATCTTCATACAAATTGAACAGTGTTCCACCCATTTGCCCGAGAGCAACCTTTTGCTGTATCTCGGTTTCCGCATCAATCAAGTCAGCCAAACCGTCGGCGGCAGTCAAATCCATCTTCCCGTTATAGAAGGCACGACGTGAAAATTCGCCGGCTTCAGCCAAGCGGAACCCCTCAATTTTAGATAGCGAATCGGTAATACTGCGGATTACGGCTTTTGAACCGTGGCAATTAATTTCCACGGTATCTTCACCGGTGAAAGAGTAGGGCGCCTTAAACGCAACCACAAGGCAATTATCCAATGTTTCACGTGAATCAATATTCAAAATCGGCGTATAACGCATTTTTCGACTTTCAATTTCAGTAGATTTTAAGTTTGTCATCTTATCAAAAAACGCAAAAGCCGATTTTCCGGAAATTCTAAAAACGGCAACTCCCGATTTTCCGAACACTGTTGATAGGGCATATATAGTTTTATTATCCATTTTATTAAAAATCCTCAAATCAAAATAAAGGCACTTTTTAGACTCGTAGAGAAACTTTTGATGTTTTTATGAGTGATAAATCATTTTTTCGGTTATTATGCACTCTGTCGCCATTTAACGAGGTCCGATTATCTCCCCTGATTTACCGCCTGTTGGCGCGGTGCTTCAAAACCATGACTGATTTGCCGATTAACCGATTGACCGCTGCGATGATTAAACTTATTCAATTCTTCCGGAGGTATGCCTTTTAATTTTGCTATGCCCGACAAATCGGTCGGCACTCTGCCCGACATCCTATGTCCGTAGTTTGTACACGCAATGTATAACATCAACGCTTGTTCTTTGCTCAAAGTCGGAGAAAATTCTATTACATTGTTCTTGTTACCCGGCGCTTTAAGCATTTTCACATATATTTCAAATTTTGCATTTGAGCTGACATCAACATGGTTTTTATCGGAATACCTGATTTCTGTTTCTTTAATTTTAAAAGAGTACTCACTGTTATTTTTGGTAATTTCCGCATAACCGTCAACCTTACTCCAATATTTTTGCAATTCATCATTCCACGAGGAGGTGTTATCCGGAGCTTTGGGAGTAGGGGAGGTCGGATTCGCTACTATCGGTTGCGGCTTTTCTTCTTCATCAAGCAGTCTGCCGATATTTAACCCGTCAACTTCATTTATAAAAGTACTGCAACTGACTGTGCCGCGCATTAATTCCTTGGCCGGAGCTACTAATGCCACATTTATCTCGCCCATTCTTTTCATGCGAATATACGCGTCTGTACGATTATTTAATTTTTGTTCGGCCGGCGCGATTATATCTCTGCGCACTTCGTCACTTATTTCAACTTCCAAATCCGGTGTGATATATTTGGCCAAATTAACAATTTCTTCTTTACCGGTTTCCGGATTATACAACATATAATGATAGTACAGCGAACGCAATTTTCTGAAAGTCTGTTCGTCCGTATCCTTTTGCGCGGACAACGGAGCACGTTCGGCCATATTCATAACGTTATTGGCAAATTGCTTTTCATCATAGTATTTTTTATGCCTTTTATTGAACTGTTCCAACATTTTCTCGGTCAATACCGGCAGATTGGTGACAAACGCAAGTCGTTCTTCCTTAGTCCTCAGGGTTTTCAAATGATTGGCACAACCGGACGATTCCCCGTCAAACATAGTAAAGTCGTTGAAATCACCTTTTTTCAAATACTTATTAATACAGTGCAGGAGTTGTTGCATATATGCACTGCGTTCGTTTTCAACGCACAAACGATACATATTATCCGTACTCAACTGCTTATAACTGTCTTTAAGCTCAAGTCCGTCCAAGAATATAGCATTTTTAACATGCTTTAATTCGTGATCAATGGTGGCGTCAAGGTGGTTAACATTTTCCTGTTCATTGGCATATATGCTGAACAAACTGTATTCTCTCTGAGAGGATATACTATAAGCATAGTCCTTTGGCGTAAGTTTCGGATTTTTGCGACGTGCCGCCTTATAATCGTTAATCATCCCCTGCAACTCGGCATAGTCATCGGAATCAAATCTGAAGTGATTTCTGACTATTGTTATTTCTTTGTTTCCGTGATTTACCTGCGCTCTGCAGATTTTGAAATCAACCACTTCGTATTTGTCTTTTTCCTGATTATAACGAACCTTGTAAATTTCGTCTTTCGGTCGTATCTGGTAGGCAACGTTTCTTATCATTTCCGGAAAGAAATCATCATCTAAGCTGCAATCAAAGTGCAAGGTGTTTGCCTTTTTTACCCTTGACGGGTAGTTATTGTTTTTCATTTCATTAACGAAATTTTCCGGCTCTTTAATGTAGTGATAGCCTCTTATTTCATCTTTCAAAAACTTTGTATTAGAGGCATCAAAACTCACATTTGCTGAAGGCAAACCGGAGCTTTCAAAATCATCATAATTAACGCTTTGGCAATATTGCTCGCACTGCTTGGTTAAGCGCATTTTTTCTGCGGCATTACCATACGTGATAGAAAGCACTACCACACTGTTATCTTTGGTTTTAACTAACAACGTTTCTGTTGTCATAAGTTTCTCCCTGAACTCAAACTGACATCAGTTTACACGATGATTGACAAAAAATCAACAAATTATTTTGATTTGGCGTTCATATTTTGATATTGCATTTTTTGCATATTTTGTTGATATTCTTGGTACTGAGAATCCAATTCGCGACGAATATTGCGCAACAAACTTTCATCTTTCGGGGCACGCTCAACGGCTTCAATCAATAATTCGCCCTTGCCGCTGTTTAATAGTGTCATCATTATATTACGTTCGGTAGCATCAAGCACCATATATATATTGATAATCAGATTTTTGAGGAAAGCATTACCTTCCAACGGCGGTCTGGAGCCGAATTTATCTTCCAAAAACTCGGAGAATTTTTTACGTACCATTTCTTCCTGACGACGCTTGCCGAGTTCAATTTCATTGTGTTTAACTATTGCCTTCTGCCACATTTGAGCGCGATTATCCACGCTCATCCCGAGCGCTTTATAAGAACTTTTGCGCTGTTCCGGATTTAAGCAATCTTCGCATTTAAACGCCATACCGTGAGATGTTTGCAACGTGCGCTTAAACAACTCGCAAAAAGTACCGTTTGCCATTAGAAAAGGGCAATACTCCGGACATTTTTTTATTTTGTCGTCAACCATATTATCTCCTTATGCCGTCATTTTAGCGCAAAAAACTTAAGATTCAATAAAAATTATCCGCGTCATTTTCGGGCGAGCCACCGGTAAAAACCGAAAAGGAAAGGGGAATAACAAAACAAAAAGGGCGGGGATAAATCCACCCCGCCGTTTTTGTATCACTGTGATAAATCAATATCTAAATTTGATTTACTCTATTGGCTTTGTCGTGCATCTTGGCAATAGTAGCTACCGGATGTCCAAGAATCCCAACCTGTCGTACAGTTGTAACCGCAAGACAATCGATATCTGGTACATACGATTGTGCTACCACTTGTTCTATCGTAGTGGAAACCGCTACCGCAAGCCGAGATACAAGCTGCTGTTGTAGCACCGGATGCACTGCCGGATCCTCCTGAACCGCTCTTGCAGACAACGCCATCAAATGTTGTACTTCCGTCACAGCAGGAGTTATCGTAACCGCAAGTATCCGGATCTTCATAACCGTTAGCACATTGGCTCTTGTTAGAGTAAGATACACTCGTTATAGCGTTCTGGCAACTGCTTGCAGCAGCCTTACAGATTACGCCATCCCAGGTACGATTGCCGTTACAATCACATTGGTTATCGTAACCGCAGGTATCCGGATCTTCATAGCCGTTAGCACATTGGCTCTTGTTAGAGTATGCAATAGCATCCGAACGTGCTGATGTTGTTCCGCAAACACAGACTACACCGTCGAATGTACGTTCACCATAGCAGTTACAAGAGTTATCGTAGCCGCAGGTATCAGGGTCTTCATATCCGTCAGGACACTGACTTCTGTTAGAGTATGATATACTCGTTTGTGCATCTTTTGCCGTAGTGGTACAATCACGTACGCAAGAACCGCTTATACAGCTGTATCCGCTTGAGCAGCTTGATGCTGAGCAAGAACCCCAGCTACCGCTGGTGCAGCTTCCCCATGAAGAAGAACAACTGCAAGAGCCCCATCCGGCAGAACTGCTACAAGTTCCCCATCCGGCAGACGATGTACAAGTTCCCCATCCGCTCCAGCTACCATAGCTCCAAGATCTACCGTCTGAAGCACAGGTGGCCGAACGAGATCTGGATTGAGTACCGGTTCTGCTTTGCGAACCTGTTCTGGTTTGCGTACCTGATCTGGTTTGTGTACCGGAGTAGGTCTGACTTCCGCCGCAACCACAGCTTTGGCTGTATGAACAGCTTTGCGAACATGTACAGCTTTGGCTCAAGGTACAACTTTGCGTCAAAGTACAGCTTTGCGACTCAGATACCGCAGCTTTGGCGGTTTCGTTACAAGTACCCCAACCGGAGTAAGAACATGAACCGTAGTTACCGCAAGCACCCCATGATGCCGAGCTGGTGCATGAACCGCTGTTGGTCCAGCTGCCGTAGCTCCAGTAACGACCGCTTCCGCTTCCGCTACATGTTGCCGTTCTGGTTTGAGCTTGGGTACCCGTTCTTGACTGTGTACCGGTTCTGGAACCTGTACGGGTTTGATATCCGCAGGTACCGCACTTCTGACTGGTGGCCGTACAAGCACTGCTGTCCGTACAGTTTTGTGTCAAAGTACAAGATACACTCTGAGATACTGAACCTTTAGCTACTTCGTTACACGTACCCCAACCGCTGTAAGAACATGAACCGTAGTTACCGCAAGCACCCCATGCCGCCGAGCTGGTGCATGAACCGCTGTTGGTCCAGCTGCCGTAGCTCCAAGATCTACCGTCTGAAGCACAGGTAGCTGTTCTGGTTTGAGCTTGAGTACCTGTTCTGCTTTGAGTACCTGTTCTTGAACCTGTACGGGTTTGATATCCGCAGGTACCGCAGTTTTGTACCGTAGATGTACAAGCACTGCTGTCCGTACAGTTTTGAGTTAAAGTACAAGATACGTTCTGGCTTACCGCAGCTTTGGCCGTTTCCGTACAAGAAGACCAACCGCTGTAAGAACATGAACCGTAGTTACCGCAAGCACCCCAAGAAGCCGAGCTGGTGCATGAACCGCTGTTGGTCCAGCTGCCATAGCTCCAAGACTTACCGTCTGAAGAGCAAGTAGCCGTTCTGGTTTGAGCTTGTGTACCTGTTCTTGACTGAGTACCCGTTCTGGAACCTGTACGGGTTTGATAACCGCAGGTACCGCACTTCTGACTGGTGGCCGTACAAGCACTGCTGTCCGTACAGTTCTGTGTCAAAGTACAAGATATGTTCTGACTTACTGCAGCCTTAGCAGTTTCGTTACAAGTACCCCAACCGCTGTAGCTCCAAGACCTTCCGTCCGAAGCACAGGTGGCTGTTCTGGTTTGATAACCGCAGGTACCGCACTTTTGTTCCAAAGCAGCTTTTGACGTTTCGGTACAAGTACCCCAACCGCTGTAGCTCCAAGACTTACCGTTAGAAGCACAGGTGGCTGTTCTGGTTTGATAACCGCAGGTACCGCATTTTTGTTCCAAAGCAGCTTTCGCTGTTTCGCTACAAGTACCCCAACTGCTGTAATTCCAACCGCCGCCGGTGGCATTACATGATGCCGTACGGGTTTGATAACCGCAGGTACCGCACTTCTGTTCCAAAGCAGCCTTGGTAAGTTCACCGGATACACTCCAGTAACATGTTGTACCGTTTGTGCCGGCACCTTGGCTCCAACTCTTACAACCGGTGTATGTCGGTTTCGTAGTAGTTGCTCCGCTGGCTATAATAGACGGATTGTAGTACCATGTTACATTAGCCGTATCCTTCTTGCTGGTATAATTATAGCAACTGGTCGGTGAAGTTGTACAACTACTGCCGAATTCTCCGGAAATATTGTAGTAAACCGCATTACCGCTGCTATCCGTACCATTGGTCCAAGTTCTGCAAGACGGCTTGGTAGTTGTACAGTCGCTTGCACCGGTGGTGCTGATGCTGTAATATACCGTATTTTGGTTGGTATCCTTACCTGTCGTGTAGTTTTTACAAGAACCAGGTTTGGTGGTTGTACAGTCACTGGCACCGGTGGTGCTGATGCTGTAGTACACCGTATTTTGGTTGGTATCTTTACCACTCGTGTATGTCTTACAAGAACCAGGTTTAGTGGTTGTACAGTCACTGGCACCGGTGGTGCTGATGCTGTAGTATACCGTATTATTATTGGTATCTTTACCTGTTGAGAAGTTCCTACAAGCTCCCGGGTTAGTAGTTGTACAGTCACTGGCACCGGTGGTGCTGATACCGTAGTAACAACTTATCGTACCGTTAGCCTTTGTGCTGTATGTCTTACAAGAACCAGGTTTAGTACTGGTTACACCGTTTGTATTAATACATCCGGTTGCTATATGACAAGTCACTCCGCTTTGAGCAGAGTTTGTGGATGTAAAGTAGTTAACATCCGGTTTGGTAGTGGAGTAATTCTTGTTTGCATTACATCCGGTTGCTCTAAAGCATTTAACCTTAGTGCTTGTACCGTTCTTATAAAGCTCATTACTGTTTACAACAAAGATATTAACATCTTGAGTGCTCGTAGATGCACCGTTTGCACATCCGGTTGCACGCCAGCAGGTTATATCTGTTGTACTACCGTTTTTCTTTTTGGTTTGACTGTCATTTGTGAAGTACGTCGTATCCGGCGTGCTTGTATATGCATAGCCGCCGCAACTGTCAACAACCCACATGGTAATTTGAGTTGACGTACCGTTCTTATACGCGGTTTGCGACGTAGAAGCAAAATACGAAGCATCCGGTTGACTGTCATACGCATTTGTTGCTTTTCCGGTTGCTCTCCAACAAGTTACATCCGTATTTACACCGTTCTTCTTATTAACACTGCTGTCAAATGTGAAGAAACGGGCATCCGGCTGACCGGTGTATGCATAGCTACCGCAACCTGTCGTATTCCAACAAGTTGCATCGCTGTTTACGCCGCCTTGCTTTTGTGTCTTGGAATTAGACGCAAAATATGAGGCATCAGGTTGAGAGGTATAAGCATAATTGCTGCAACCTGTCATATTGAAATACTTAACTTTCGTTGAAGTACCGTTCAAATATCCTTCCAAACCGGAATCATAAGCAAAGTGTGTGCCTATCTTTTCATTTTCGGCATAAGCATAGGAACCTTTACCCGTAATATTCCAACAAGAAATATTCGTAGTGGTACCCAACTTCTTTTGAGTTTGGCTGCTTGATGCAAAATATTTGGCATCAGGCTGAGCCGTATAGGCATATTGCATACATTGTTTTACGCGGTAATAGGTACCGGTAGCCGACGTACCGTTCAAGTACGCGGTTTTGTTTTCGTAATCAAAGTATGTAAGTTTACGATCCGATTCGTTATAAGCGTTAGCCGCTTTGCCGGTTGCGTTCCAACAAGTAATATCCGTGGTTGTTCCCAATTTCTTACGTGTTTGAGCCGCAAATGCAAAGTATGTAGAATCCGGTTGAGAAGTATAAGCATATTGCATACATTGTTTTACTCGATAATAGGTAACTTCACTGCCTTTACCGTTTAAGTATGCTTTTTGACTCTCATATTCAAAGAAGCTCGGTAACTCGGCAGTTTCATAAGCATTAGCTGCCTTACCCGTTACAACCCAACAATCCTTATTGTTGGAGCTTTGCTTGTCAGAAACAAAGTATGTAGCATCCGGCTGACTGGTATATGCTTTACCGTGGCAACCTGTTGCACGATAACAAGTCAAGCCGCTGCGTGTTTCCTCTTCCGTGGTAAAGTAAATATTCTTATACTTACCTAAAATATCATAGGTGTACCAACTGTTGTCACCTAAGCAGGCATTAGCCTTACGACAGGTAATACCGTCGGAAGTGCGTTCTATGTAACCGAACTTCGTACCGTCAACCTGGTCTGCCGGCAACCATCCGTTGGCTGTGTTACAGCCGGTTGCACGATAGCAAGCTTCGGTATTTGTTTTGGTTTGACCGCCTGTCAAAGCAATAAATGTATCTGAACCGTATTGTGTTTCCACAATGAAAACATCGGTATCACGTTTGGTCGTACTGAAATTTTCACCGATAGATGTTCCCGCAGTGTAGCACATTGTGTCACTGTCGGTTCCCAAACCGTTACGCTTAGAGTTGTATGCTATACAGCTTCCCGGCTTGGAAGTTGTATATCCGCTCATAGCTACGATGTTGGTGTAACATACCTTACAATCTTCTTTTTCTTTGGTCAAATCAGTGACATCGGCACCTTTTATTTCTGCACCGCAAGTATAGTCAGGCGTGATGTAGGTACGACACGGACTCGGCTTGGTGGCCGTATAATTTGCTATAGGGTCACAACGACCGTTTATCTGATTACCTGTAAATCCGTTCCAAGTATATCTCTCACAAGGAGTTGTACACTTTTCCAGGCCTGCCGTATATCCGGCCGGTGTAGGTAACGGATTACATCTGTAGTGGGTGCCTTGAGCATCCGTACATTGTTCGCAATCCCAACCTGCTTCACAGGCTTGTCCTTTACATTTTATTTGGGTTAAATTAAAGCCGGTACAATCTGTACCTTGAATCTGTCTTTGCTCAGGATTCGCAGCACCTGTCGTATTGGTAGGTGTTTCATCTCCGGGACATAATCCGCCCGGCAAAAAACAGACTCTGGCTTGAGTCGGTGTGGAGTATATAAATATTGCTAAAACAAGCAGATATATTGTCTTACAGACTCCACTTAATGATTTTCTTAACGAAAGCCATCGCAACTTATTTGTCATGGTTTTCTCCTATTTAAAGTTAACTTTACCTTTATAGTGTAACACACTTTATTTTAAAAGAAATGTGAATTTTTTGTTACAATTTAAATAAATTCTGAAATTAATAGTTGTTTTTACAAAATAAAATACAATGGCCGCAAATGCGGCCGTTCGTAAACAAATTCCTCAATTTTAATACTAAAAAATTAACGCTCCGGATATATGGAATAGCGTAAAACGAAAGAACAAACCTTTAATTTTCCGCAAGCGCAACCCAAAATCGCCGCATTTTCCGGAATCGGATATTGAGTTAAATGGTCATCCGGACGGGCAACCGTGAACAACTTGCGTCTTTTGGCTTTGGTATAACGTACATGACCGTCATCACCTACTACGGCAACTTCCCGATTGGCATCATACTCAATATCGCTCATGGCCGTATCATTGCCTTTTTCATCAACATAACCGACAGCCTCAGCCATCAGCCCCGAACGGGAATTACCCCAATCTAAACCGGCCAATTTAACGCATACCTCATGCGGTAAACCCTGATAAGCCATCACAAAAGAGGATTTTTCGCTCTCACTCGGCGCGCCCTTCTTTTTGATTTTGGAAACGATTACGATTTTGCCTCCCAAAATATTCTTAATTTGCTTATCTTCAACCGCCGACGGTGAAACGGCACCGGACTTAACCAACAATTCGGAAATATTGTTGATTTCCTGACCGTGCAGAGCATATAAAGTCCTGATGTTTTTTATCATACCGGTTATTTCGGTAACCGCGGCATTAACTTCATTATTGAGTTTATAATTGAAGGTGGCAATGTTTACTATTTTAAATCCGACAATAAAAATCAAGCAAAAGGCCACAAATTTAAAGAGCTTCTTTAAGCGTTTTTGATTGTACTTATAGAATTCTTCAACTTTTTCCCAAAAAGTTTCAGGCTCTTTATATTTTTTATACATTGTTTCCTCCTATATGGCTATACGCCCGTGACAATGCTTGAATTTCTTTCCGCTTCCGCAAGGACAAGGATCATTTCTGCCCACACCGGCAAATTGTTTAGGATCAAGTTTTTCCAAAGGCTCGGAAGTTGTTTCCCCATCGTGAATTGCCGACATTTTACGGTTTTGTTCCTTTTCCATAGCTTGTTCCATACGCTGTTGCGAATCGGTTTGAAGCACTGTGTGACATATTACCACAGAAACTCTCTCTTTTAAAGTATTTAATAAATTTGAGAACATATTAAATGCTTCTTTCTTGTATTCGTTAAGCGGATCCTTTTGTCCGTACGCACGTAATACAATAGTATGGCGCATTAAATCCAATGATGCAATATGGTCTTTCCACAGCTGGTCAAGAACTTGCAACAAAATGCTTTTACGCACCATTTTAACCACTTCTTGCGGCAAACCTTTTTCGCGCTCGTCCAAACGATTATCAACTTCCTGCAAAATGGTTTCTTTTAAGGTTTCGCTGTCAATATCCGGATTGTTGCACCAATTTTCTATCGGCATACTGAACGAAGTGGCGGCCGCAATATCTTGTTTTAAGCCGTCTTTGTTCCACTCTTCCGGCGCTGTACCGTAAGGAGCATGAGCGCTTATAATCGCACTCAAATATTCGTCACGCATTTCTTTTATGGTATCGGAAACATCTTCCTGTTCCATTATTTCTCGGCGCTCGGCATAGATAATTTTACGTTGTTCGTTCATAACATTATCGTATTTGAGCAAATCTTTACGAATATCGAAGTTACGTTCCTCAACTTTTTTCTGGGCTTTTTCCAAGGCTTTACTTATCCAAGGGTGTACCAAAGCCTCACCTTCCGGCAAACCTAAACGTTGCAAAACACTTGACATTTTTTCGGAGCCGAAAATACGCATTAAGTCATCTTCCATAGACAAGAAGAACTTAGAAGTTCCCGGATCTCCCTGACGACCGGAACGACCGCGTAATTGGTTATCAATACGGCGGCTCTCATGGCGTTCAGTACCCACAATATAAAGACCGCCGGCGGCCAAAACCTTTTCCTTATCGGCAGCAACTTCGGCCTCAATTTCTTTTTTAAGTGCGGCAATTTGCTCCGGCGTTTCTTCACCGGTCAATTTTTCTTTCAATTTCATATCCGGATTACCGCCGAGCTGAATATCGGTACCGCGTCCGGCCATATTGGTGGCAATGGTAATTGCGCCCGACACACCGGCTTGTGCCACAATAGCAGCTTCGCGCTCGTGGTGACGTGCATTAAGTACCTCAAAATCCAAATCCGGCGCCGCCTGTCTTAAAAGCTCGGCAACGATTTCCGATTTTTCCACGGAGGTAGTACCCACCAAAACCGGCTGTCCGCGCTTGTGACTTTCCAAAATGGTGTTGATTATCGCTCTGTATTTTTCAGGAGCGGTACGATAAATTTCATCTTGCAAATCTTCTCTTTTTACCGGTTTGTTAGTAGGGATTTCAACGCATACCAAGTTATAAATGTCGCAAAATTCGTTTTCTTCGGTCATTGCCGTACCCGTCATACCGGACAATTTCGGATACAAACGGAAATAGTTTTGGAAGGTAATTGAAGCAAGCGTTTGATTTTCCGATTGAATATCAACGTGTTCTTTTGCTTCCAAAGCTTGATGTAGACCATCGCTGAAACGCCGACCTTCCATAATACGACCGGTAAATTCATCAACAATCACTACTTTGCCGTCTTTTACGATATAGTCAACATCGCGTTGGAACATTTTATGGGCGCGCAAAGCATTATTAACGTGCTGTACCAAATTTACATTACCTATATCATATAAAGAGCCTTCGTTTATCAAACCGGCTTCGCGCAAAAGATGTTCCATGTGCTCCATACCGGCTTCGGTAAGTGTAATGTTCTTTTGCTTTTCATCTTTTTCGTAGTCGCCCTCATTTAATTGCGGAACGAGCTTTGAAACGGTAATATAGGTTGCCGAAGAATCCTCTGCTTCACCGGAAATAATGAGCGGAGTACGCGCTTCATCAATCAAAATGGAATCCACTTCATCCACAATCGCAAAATTGAAGTCACGCTGTACTCTCTCATAGAGATTAAATTTCATATTGTCGCGCAAATAGTCAAAGCCGAGCTCGTTGTTGGTACCGTAAACAATATCGGAAGCGTAGGCCATACGACGCTCATTATCGTTTTTACCATGAACAATGTAGTCAACCGTCAGACCTAAGAAACGATAAATTTGTCCCATCCACTCGGCATCACGCTTGGCCAAATAGTCGTTAACCGTAACCACATGAACGCCTTTTCCTTCAATGGCATTCAAATACGCCGCCAAGGTTGCCACCAAAGTTTTACCTTCACCGGTTTTCATTTCGGCAATCATACCTTTGTGCAGAACTATACCGCCGATTAACTGAACATCATAATGGCGTTGTCCCATAACGCGTTTTGCGGCTTCACGAACCGTTGCAAAGGCTTCCGGCAGAATATCATCTAAGGTTTCACCCTTCTTCAAACGTTCACGATATTCATCCGTTTTTGCCTTTAATTCTTCATCGGAGAGTTTTATAAAATCCGGCTCTAATGCATTGATTTGATTAACTATTTTATATTGTTTTTTCACAAAACGATCATTGGCACTGCCAAAAATTTTTCTTGCTATTTGTCCTAACATTTGCGTTCCTTAATTCTATTATGTCCTATAATAATTAGTTTGAATAAATGTTAAAGTCAATACTTTGAGCAAAAGTTATAAACTTGTATTGAAATTTAAAATAAAAAAGATATTATAACCGAGATTTATTCATTTTAAGGAGGAATTTTAATGCAAAAAAAATATATCTTTGCCACTGCTTCGGTGATTATCGTTTTGGTTGCCGCTGCTTTTACCTATAAGGTTTATGCCGAAAAGAACAATGGTGTTGCCGCAGTTGTTAACGGCGAAAAAATTACCGTTGCCGAGATGAAGGAAGCTTATGAAAAAAATCCGCAAATTAAAGCTCAAGCTTCTTTTGAAGATTTTTATGCACAGGCTTTGGATATTATGGTTAACAGCAAATTGGCTCTGCAAGCCGCTACAAAAGCCAACATTCAAGCCACACCGGAATTTCAGGCTCAATTAGCCGAATTACAAGATGAGGTTGCTCGTCAGGTATATTTGGAAAAAGAAGTTGAAGCAAGAGTTACCGACGAAAAGGTTAAAGAAGTTTATGATGAATATTTGGCTAAATTCAAGCCGGAAAAAGAAGTTAAAGCTAAACACATTTTGGTAGAAGATGAAGCTTTGGCAAAAGAAATCATCAAAAAAATCAAAGAAAAGAAAGCTACTTTTGATGAAATGGCTAAAAAGCACTCCAAAGATCAACCTGATTTAGGTTACTTTACGGCTGAAGTTATGGTTCCGGAATTTTCTGAAGCTGCCATGAAGATGGAAAAGAATACTTATTCCGATGAACCGGTTAAAACTCAATACGGTTATCACGTTATTTTTGTTGAAGACGTTAGAGAAACCAAACCTCAACCGTTTGAAGCCATTGAAGATCAAATCAGACTCAGCCTGTCACAACAAGCCGTTGCCGACATTGTTAAAGAACTCAATGACAATGCTAAAATTGAAAAGTTTGATTTGGAAGGCAAAAAAATAGAAAGCAAGTAAGTTTTCGTATTTGATAATTGAAAAAAGGTCGCATAAAGCGGCCTTTTTTTTGTATTTTACGCAATCAAAAACGCATTCTGAATAAATTGAGTAAAACTGCGATTGCACCGACGATAATAAAAAAGAAAATCATATAAAAGGAAACATATAACACGCCTAATCCGATAATGATGAATAAAAGCAAAAATACCGCGGCGGCCAACAAATTCAACCAATCATTATCAAATAAAAAAGATCTGGGAGCGTAAACGTCTATATCCTTTTCACCGTATAAAGTATGTCCGCATTTTAAGCAACGTTTGGCATCCGGCGGTAAATTGGCACCGCATTTGTCGCATACCATATAAAATCCTTCACCGTTATCGGTTATACGGCGTTTACAATGCGGACAAAAGCGCCATTTCCAAAACGAATAAGGTTCAACTTCTTTCTGACAATGAAAACAAAAATACTTCTTCATATATTTCTCCTTGCAATTAACTTAGGTTTTTTTGCACAAAAAAACAAGATATTTATTTTAATTGCATTTTAACTTCTGCTCTTTTATGATGTTAAGACAAACAAGGAGTTTAAGCATGAAAAAGGTTATTGTTATCGGGGCCGGTCCGGCCGGAATTACCGCAGCTTACGAGCTTTTAAAAAGCTCCAAGAATTATGAAGTAACCGTGTTGGAAGAAAGCAATGCCGTCGGCGGCATTTCCAAAACCGTACAATATAACGGTAATCGTATGGATATCGGCGGACACCGTTTTTTTTCCAAAGATTCACGGGTAACCGAGTGGTGGAATAACCTTATGCCTTTACAAGGCAAACCTTCTTTTGACGATATTCTTACCGGACGTGAGGTAGAGCTTAACCCTAAAGGACCGAATCCGGAAACCGATGATATCGTTATGCTTAAACGCCGCCGTGTTTCCAGAATTTTTTACAGACATAAATTTTTTGATTATCCGGTTAAAATGAATTTCAATACCATTATGAATATGGGTTTGTTTACCACAGCCGTTGCCGGATTCAGCTACTTATGGTCGGTAGTGCGTAAATTGCCGGAAACTTCTTTGGAAAACTTTTATATCAATCGTTTCGGGCGCAAACTTTATTCCATGTTTTTTGAGGGTTACACCGAAAAGCTTTGGGGACGTCATCCGCGCGATATCTCCGCCGACTGGGGAGCGCAAAGAGTTAAGGGACTGTCCATAATTGCCATTTTAAAAGATATACTCGGTAAAATATTGCCGGGTAAACCCAAAGAAGTGGAAACATCGCTGATTGAAGAATTCAGTTATCCTAAATTCGGACCGGGACAATTATGGGAAACCGCCGCGGAAAAAATTGAAGAAATGGGCGGTACTCTGATTAAAAATGCCAAAGTTGTCGCTTTTGAAACCGAAGATAACAAAATAACCGCCGTTACCTATGCTAAAGACGGCAAAAAAATAAAAGAAGAGGCCGATATCATAATTTCTTCCATGCCGCTCAAAGATTTGACGGCCGGTATCAAAAATGCACCGAAAGAAATAGCCGAAATTGCCGAGGGCTTGCCTTATCGCGACTTTGTTACCGTCGGATTGTTGCTTTCAAAGCTCAATTTGCAAAATAAAACAAATCTGAAAACCTTAAACGATATTGTACCGGATTGCTGGATATATGTTCAAGATACCGGCGTAAAACTGGGACGAATCCAAATTTTCAACAACTGGTCGCCTTATTTGGTTGCCAAGCCGGAAGAAAAAGTTTGGATCGGTTTGGAATATTTCTGCAAAGAGGGTGACAAGTATTGGAATATGTCCGATGAAGATTGGCAAAAATTTGCCGCCGCCGAGTTGGTAAAAATGAAGGTTATTTCTGCCGAAGACGTGGAAGATTCCCATGTTGAGCGGGTGAAAAAAGCTTATCCGGCCTATTTTGATACCTACAAAGATATTGATAAATTGATTGCCTGGTTAAACGGCTTTGAAAACCTTTATTGCATTGGCAGAAACGGTCAACACCGCTACAACAACATGGATCATTCCATGGCCACCGCTTTTGTTGCCGTAAATCATATTTTGGGCAGAACCAAAGATAAAAGCGAAATTTGGGCTGTTAATACCGAAAAGGCTTATCACGAAACCAAAGAAAAATAAATTTTCGGATATATTATCCTATTGTTCAGCTTTGAAAGTTATTTTTCGTATTTATTTTCTGTAATGCGAAAACGTTTTGTTTTTGCATTGGTTAAATTAAAAACAGGAGAATAAATATGAAAGCAAAAAATAAATTTTTTGAAGAAAAATCTTCCGGCAGTAAAGGCGGTTGCGGTTGTTCTTCCGACAGTTGCTCCGAATTTGAAGAAGAAATTGAAGTAAGTGATACCAAAATTAAAAAATAGGGGAGTGTCCATGAAAAATATGAGTACATTTTCCGCAAATCGTAACCACGGCACCGAAATGCCCACATTAAGCAGAAACGGAGAAATCAGCCATTTGATGAACTATTTGTGGAACTATCTTGATTCCTCCAATTCGGCAACCGAAAGTTCCTCTTTAGGCGAGTGGGAGCCGCGAATCCAAATTGCCGAAAGTAAAGAAGCGGTCAACATCACCGCCGAATTACCGGGAATAGACGAAGATGATTTGGACTTACAGATTTCTTCCGACGGCTATTTATCATTATGCGGTGAAAAGAAAAACACCTGTGAAAGCAGTGATAAAGATGCTTATTTTTCCGAAATTTCTTACGGCGCATTTAAGCGAACGGTGCCGTTACCTTGGGATTTGGATTACGATAATGCGGTAGCGCACTACAATAACGGCGTATTGAGCATTTCTATTCCCAAAACGCCGGTGGAAAAACAAAAATTTAAGAAAATCAGCATTCAAAAAAACACCAATTAAAAATATAGCCCTGTTTTTTATCAAACGGGGCTTTTTCTTTGTATCTTTACCAAAACTTAAATATTAAACCTTATGATATCACTGTATTACTGTATAGAGAGGTTTTTACAATGCTTAAAAGCGCGTTTTTGAGAAAAACAATTTGCATAACGACGGTCTTTTCGTTTTCTTTGGCTATTCTGCCTAAGACGGCAAGTGCTTACGGATACCGTTTGACACCGGAATCGTTTGAAGAAATGTATTCTTTGGCACAAAGCGGAAGAGTTGAAGCTTTGCGCGCATCGGTTAACCGAGGTCTGAACATAGATTCCATGAACTCAAACGGCGATACAGGTTTATGCGTTGCCGCACGTCGTCATGATTCCTATACATACAATTCTTTTCGTGCTGCCGGTGCAAATCCGCACCACCCTTGTACTCAAAACATCAGTGATTATGAAGATTTCTTAGTTTCTTCACGCGCCGTATCGGATACTTCTACTCCGCGTGCCGCTTACGGAGCACTCGGTAAAGAAGATTACAGTGTTTCTCCGCGCATTTGGTGGTGGATAGGCGGAGCTGCCGTTGTCGGTGGTGTTTTGGCTTTAGTTTTAGGCCACGGTGGCGGCGGTGGCGGCGGTAGCAGCTCGGGAGATGATCCTAAAGAAGAATATAACAGTTTGGGAGCAACCGCCGGAACGGACGGAACCATTAAAAAAACGGCTGACGGAAAAACCAGTGATAATACCTCCTACATAGAAATGAGCAATTCCAAAAAAGAAAAGGTTGATGCCGTTTTTCTTAATAACAATGTTTTGAACAACACCAATTATTTGGACGTGGCCTTAAAAGCAGTTAATGACGGTATATACACAAACATGAAAGATACCGTGCTGAAAATCGGCAGAGGCACAGTCGGTATGTCTGCCGAAAAGAACAGTTACATTAACAACTACGGATACATAAACATAGACAGTTACAATGCCAGCATCGGAATGATAGCCAGTGAAAAATCTTCGGCCATGAACTACGGAAACGGTATTATCAGCGGAGGATCAAACAACGGTATTGCTTTGAACTTCTCGGGTAACAACGTCGGTTATACCTTGGTCGGTATGTATGCGGATACCAATTCTTCATTACAGAACTTCGGAGATATTAAAGGAACCGCCATTGAATCGATAGATGACGAACAAGAATCCACAGAAAATCCGTCCGGTCTTGTTAATCCGGATGCCGGAGAAGAAGCGGAAGTAAAAAAATCAGCCGCCAACGGTACTCTTGTCGGTATGGAAGCAATGATTGTCAATGCCGGAAAAGACCTTAATAAAGATACTACATTGGTACAAAACGAACTGTCCGGTAAAATCAATTTGAGTGCCGGTGATGCAGGTGCCGGCGACAGCGATATTAAAGTATCGCTTATCGGAATGGGTAGCTTTTTGGATTACGGATTTATGAACGGTTCCAAAAACATTAACCGTGCCGAAAAAATAGATATGAAAAACTACGGTAACATTACTGTCGGATATACCGGTAACTACGTATCTTCTTCAGATAATTCCTTGAGAAAAGGTACCGGCGGTCTGGTAGCCATGAGAGCCGACGCCAATACTTCGGCACTTAATGCCGGCAGTATTGTTTTGAACATGGAAGAATATTCGGAAGGCAGCAGTAATATTGATGTTTCTGCCGGTATGCAGTCAGTTCACGGCGGTAATTTGGAAAATACCGGCAGTATAAAAATAACCACTTCAGCCGGTAACCAACGCAAAAACTACGGATTACTTTCGGTTGAGGGTTCCGGTAGTGTTTCCGGTCTTTATACAGATTTGAACCAAAATCTTATAAACGGTAAACTGGGAACCATATCGGTAGAAGCAAGTAACAGCTTCGGTATTGCTTCGTTTAACGGCGGAAACTTGAGCAACGCGGGCAATATTACTTTGGGTAAAGTAGAAACCACTACTCAGTATCAAAAAAATATTGCCATGTATGCCTACGGTAAAACCAAAGAAGCCACAATGGAAAACACCGGAACCATAGATATTTATTCTCATGACTCCATTGCCATGCAAAACGACTTTGCCGGCGGTACCAGTATTTATAACAAGGGTACAATAAACGTACACGAAAGCGCCACAAATTCCTACGTATTCGGCGGCGCATACAGTGAAGCGCACAACTCAAACACCATCAACTATGAAGCTAACTCCACCGGAGAGGCATCTTCCGACGGTGAAAAATATAATCCGTTTGCTAATTATACATTATCCATCGGGAACTCTATTATCAGCACTCAATCGCGTTCCGTTTTGGGAGAAGCGTCAACATCTTCTTCATCTACCACAGAAAGAATATATAACGATGAAAACTCTGTCATAAACATGAACGGTTCGTCTTATGTATCGGCTTTGTCGGTTGAAACGGATGATACCGGCCAAACACAAGGTAAAGCTTTTAATAACGGAGTAATAAATATTGCCGACAGTTTGTATTCTAATGCCACCAACACCGTCGGAATGTTTTTAGGCAATGGTTCGTTAAATAACGCATACATAATCAATAACGGTTCAATCAATACCGACTCTCGTTTTTCGGCGGCCATGGCCAGTCAATCCGCTCAAAATGCCAGTATGATTAACAACGGCACCATTACTGCAGATAAGAAATATTCCTTGGGTATGTATTCATCGGGAATTACCAACATTCAAAACAATAAAGACGTGGCAATGAATGCCGACAACAGCGTGGGTATTTATGTTTCAGGAA
>Ga0265298_10000256_pt1 | contig 82266 bp, 71 predicted proteins | sample AusTroGonzalo_MG_3_FD_193486 | JGI IMG/M metagenome (GOLD analysis project Ga0265298, IMG submission 193486) | Bovine rumen microbial communities from tropical cattle in Woodstock, Queensland, Australia - Gonzalo_01 | ecosystem: Host-associated > Mammals > Digestive system > Stomach > Rumen ... | reverse complement strand
TATTTGGTCATGGAATGTCACGAAGGATATGCCGTTCTCATGGACGAGGATTCACGTTTTGTAAAGGCAGCGAATCTTGGCTATGAAGTAGGTCAGACCGTAATTTCTCCCGTGCTTATGGAGGAGACATCAGCTTCGGGAAGCCGCCGTATAATAATAACCAGATTTGCAGCTATCGCTGCCTGTGTGACACTCCTGTTCGGTACAGGCTACATTTATTACGCGCGCAACTATAAGACGTATTCTACGGTTATTATTTCGTCTGATGCGGATATAAAGATGTCTCTTAATAAGAAGGGCAAGGTCATCCATCTTGAAAGCTCTGATTCCAAGGGCGAGGAGATACTGAAGGAATACAGCGGCAAGGGTAAGGACAAGGTCACTGCTGCTAATGAAATACTTGAAATAGGAAAGTCAAAGGGCTATATTTCCGACGGAGACACAGTTGAATTCTATGTTTCCGAAAAGGACGGCGATGAATATGAGAGCATCAAGTCCGACCTTGAGAACGAGATACCAAAGCTCAAGCTTGAAGTTAAGGTCCGTGAAATGGAAGAATATGCCACAAAGCCTGCTGGTCCCGGCAAGGAGCACAAGGAGCCTGAGAAGCCTACACATCCGGAAGGGGGCATAGTGCCTCCGGATAAGAAGGAACCTCACAGCGAGGCGAATAAGCCTGAGCCGCCCAAAAAGGAAAACGGTACAGGACCTGCTGTACCGCAGCATCCAGTGGACGGACCTCCGACACCGCCGGAAACTCCGGAGCACAGCGAGCCTGTAAAGCCGACTGCTTCCGCTGAGCCGGAAGATGAAACTCGTCCGGTACACGAGCGTGAACGGGACAAGCACCGTGAACAGGCGACCGCACACATGGCAGAGCCTCCCCGCGTGCATGAGAGCGAGGAAAGGCAGCTGCCGCACAAAAACAGTTCCCCATCCCCGGCAGCTCCTGAAAAGGAGCCGCTGGTCAAAGATCCCCTGTCCCCATAAATTTTTCCTGAGTATGCAGAAAAAGACGCTGAGAGGCGTCTTTTTCTGTTTCTGAAATTTTTTTTGCTGCTACCCCTTTTTTGAGAAGCAAGCTGCGTATACTTCAAACAGGATGCAAAAAGCATACATCTCCCAACGGGAGAAATAATATATTATTATGTAAAGGAGTCTTTACCATGAAAAGCAGAAGACAAATTATCGCAGCTATCGCAGCAGTATCAGTTCTTTCAGTTGCAACTGGCGTAAGCGCATTTGCAAGCCCCTCAGCAAAGGATGATACCAAGCCTGAGAAGATCGCAGAACTGATCGAAGAGGCATCAGCAGCTATCGAGGCATCAAGCGAGGCAGAGGCTGAAGCTACAACAGAGGCTGTAACAGAAGCAGCACCTGAGATCGAAGAGCCCACAGCTCCTGAGGCACCTGCTGAGCCTGAGAAGCCCACAAAGCCCGAGAAGGAAGAGATTGAGAAACCTTCAAAGCCTGAGAAGGAGGAGATCGAGAAGCCTACTAAGCCTGAGAAGGAAGAGATCGAGAAGCCTACTAAGCCTGAGAAGGAAGAGATCGAGAAGCCCTCTAAGCCTGAGAAGGAAGAGATCGAGAAGCCTTCTAAGCCTGAGAAGGAAGAGATCGAGAAGCCCTCTAAGCCTGAGAAGAAGGAGATTGAAGCTCCCAAGCCTCCGAAGCACGTTGGTCCCAAAGAGATCAAGGAAATGATCGTTAACGTATTCGACTTCGATAATTCAAACTTCAAGGATGACGAGTCAAAGAAGAGCTGGTTCGATTTCTGTGTTGAGGATCTTAAGGTAAATGAGAAGAAGGCAGAGCCTGAGAAGCCTGCTAAGCCTGAAAAGGAAGAGATCGAGAAGCCCTCTAAGCCTGAGAAGGAAGAAATTGAGAAGCCCACTGCTCCCGAGGCACCTGCTGAGCCTGAGAAGCCCACAAAGCCTGAGAAGGAAGAGATCGAAGCTCCCAAGCCCCCCAAGCATGAAGAGCACAAGGTAGGTCCTAAGGCTCACGAGGCTGAAAAGGCTGCTGAGGAAGCAACAACTGTTGCTGAAGAAGAGGTTGCTGAATAATTTGTCCGGCGCTGACAGTTTCCGCATGGAATAAGATACAAATGAAGAATACACACAGGATCTGATATGAAGAATGCCCCCCACAAGCGATCTGAATGATTTGATCCCGTTGTAAAAAAGACCGTATGAGCTATGCCCATACGGTCTTTTATTATCGTAAGAAAAAATTTACAAATAATTCATATTTTATACCGCACATATTTCGTTCTCATGCGTTATTATTAATGTAAGACTTTTTGCAGTTTATTCAAGAGAGGTGATATATATGAAAAAATTCATCGCAGTTATAGCAGGCACAGTTCTTGCTCTTTCGGGTATGAGCGGTATGGAGCCGAGAGCGGAGGAGCCTGCCAAGTCAGAGCCCACGGTTGCCGGTGACGTAAATTCTGACGGAAAATTCGATGAAAATGACCTTGAGGCACTTCAGAAGTACCTCCTTGGAAAGTATAAGCTCAGCGTGGTCGGTTATGCTTGTGCCGACTTTAATTCCGACGGCAGGGTGGATTGCTTTGACCTTGCACTGTGCCGCAAGAAATATGTGGAGCTGACCAAGGGTATCATCAAAAGAGTGAATATGACCATGATAGGCTATTCTTCCGGCTGGTTTGAAAACGTCAAGGATAAGGAGACTGTGGTTACGTCGGTGGACGAGTTGAAAGCCTTCTTTGCGGTACCGGAAGACATTGACGAATACTATGCCAAGGAGATAGCTGAGGAGGAGAAAGCCTACCTGAAAAAGTACGACGAAGTATTCTTCGATAACTATGTACTTTGTCTGGCGCCTGTCTATCAGGGCGGAGGCGGCGGTATCCGCATACAAAGCGTCAAATTCGGGGATGACTCTATAACAATATCGTACAACGAAGCCTTCAGCATGATAATGATCCATGATCCGATACTTAACATCGCTCAGGTGGCAATACCAAAGAGTATGTACAGCGGCGAGGAGGTCAAGTGGACATATTATTCTCCGGAGACACAGGCTGATGTAAATACCGAATACACCCGCAAGGCTGACATTTCAGTGTGGAAGCAGGCTATAAAGGGCGATTGCACGTTCATGGCTGAAAGTGCTGAGGAGCTTGAACAAGCGATCAAAGGAAAGTTCGGAAGCGCAGTTGAACGGGACATTCTCAGGAAGTATGGCGAAAAATATTTTGAAAAGAACGACCTTGTTATAAGTGTTTACGCAGAGTGTGCCCGGGACGATATAAGGGTATATTCTCCTCATGTTGAGCTCTATGAGGATTCCTTCACGATAGAGTACAACATAGACTATGTTGACGGCAGTTACAGTGATGACAGACTTATGATAAACGAGATAGAGCTGCCAAAGGACAGGACCTACCACGGAAAGCCGGAGGTAGTTGTAAGACCTTTTGAAAAAGACAGACAGGCAAGCCATGAAGAATACGATATATGCTGGCTGGTGTCCGACATCAGAGGCGACATTGTTAATTCATATGAGAATAAGGGCAAATGGGTATACTCTCAGGAGGAATTTGATGCATATCTCAGGGAGTGCTTCACAGAGGAAGGCTTGGCTCAGATAGATAAATATGCGAAATATCACGGCGGACCTGCATATATGTGGTTGGATGGCGATATAATAGGATCAAAGCACGAAATGCTCTCGGCATACTCCGCCGGAGGTACCATAATGCTTAATCTGTGCTGTGATATGCCGTTAGGTGATGAAGCCGGAAGCTTCCTTCACGTATTTTATCCTGATCCGGAGAATGCCGGAATGAATGTAAAGACGAGGGAATTCAGTCTTGATGAGGACTATGATCCAATTCAGGGCAAGCTCGTAAGGCTCGATACGGACAACGGCACGTTCTTTGTTGAGCAGTATGGCTTCGGAGACGAATATTCTGCGGATATTTACATTACAGCTCCCGGCGGCGGACCTATCGAATTCAGAAGCATGAAGGTCATAGCTTCTCTGGAGCTCAGTAACGCTTATTTCCCGTTCAGCGAGGATTATACCACCGAAGAGACCGCTGCCGGTATAACGGTGCTGAAAGGCGAGAATTTCACCGCTGAGTGTACCGATGGTGTACTGATACTGAGCTACCGAACTTCTGAGGATTCTGAAATGTCAACGGTAGAGATACCAATTAGCAATCCTTCATAAACTCTCCTATATAAGAGCAGCCATAAAGAAAACGGAAGCTTTCTTTATGGCTGTTTTACTATTATTTCTCAGTCAGTCCCTGTCGATAGTGATATTTGCGGTAACATTTCCGCGGCGAGACAGTGCCTCGTTGATTCCGGCGAGCAATTCACTGTCTGACATTTTCAGTTCATAGGGCACATGAAGGTCGAATATGAGGCAGGGAACATCCTCATGCCGGGCGACTCTCAGGTCATGGAAGCTGAGTCTTTCGTCAATGTCCGGTAGGATATTTCCGAGAATGGCTTTGTACTTGTCGGTAGTTTCATCGTTTACGGCAGTTGGATCCATGTGTATGGTCATGCTTATACCGAGCTTGCCGCTGAGTTCCCGTTCAATGCTGTCAACGAGGTCGTGAGCCTCCTTGAAGTTTTCCTGTTCGCTTATCTCCACATGGCAGCTGCCGTATATTTTGGCGGGACCGTAGGTGTGTATGATTATGTCGTGAACTCCCAGTATCCTTTCGTGCCGGCAGACTAATTCCTTTATATTCTGCACCGTATCGGCGTCGGCAGGCTTTCCGAGGAGCTCGTCGATAGTGTCGCGGATGATACAGATACCATTCCTTAGAATGAGCACTGACACCAGAGCACCGGCAATGCCGTCGAAAGGCAGGGAAGTGAGCTGGGTAAGAAACAGGGAAATGATAGCGGAGGAGGTGGCAGCTGCATCGCCGATACTGTCCTTGGCTACGGCTTTCAGTACTACCGAGCCGATACGCTCACCGAGACCGGAGTTGAACAGGAACATCCATAGCTTTATGAGTACCGACAGAATAAGTATAGCGATAGAAATGGCATTTATGGTTATGTCCTGAGGGTGGAGTATCTTATTCACGGATTCCTCAAGAAGCTTGACACCTACGGCTACGATGACAGCTGAAATGCCGAGGGCAGTGAGGTATTCCATTCTACCGTGCCCGAATGGGTGTTCCTTGTCGGCAGGCTTTGCAGCGATACGGCAGCCGATAAGGGTAAGGATACAGCTGGCACAGTCCGAGAGGTTGTTGAATGCGTCGGATATAACCGCGATAGAGGCGGAGAATATACCAACGGCGAGCTTGCATATGAAAAGGAAGATATTGCAGAATATACCGCAGATACTGCTCAGCTCACTGTATCTTTTCCGTGTTGAAGGATCACCGGATGAGTCCGGCGACTTAATGAATTTTTTTACAAGAATATCTGAAAAAGGAGCTTTCAAACCGACACCTCCCTTATAACATTATATGATATTATAACAAGTATAGCACATATTCCATAAAGCTTCAAGGAAAAAACGTGATCAGATCAAGTAAAAGCGTTATACTTATATAACAATTATTTGCAATTATTTTTTGTGAGTATTCTTGTTTTTAACAAATTATCTATTGAATTGCATAGGAAAATGTGTTATAATACTCCTGTCATAAGATAACGATGAATACGGAACAGTTAGAGTATTCCGTTAAAAGCAGAAGATATGGTAGGAATTGCGATGCAGAGCGAAAATTTACAAAGCCGTCCCCACGTAGTAAGAAAAGTGAAGGAAGCGGCACACTATGACATGACTGAGAATCAGTTCCTTGAAATAATGGAAAGAAGCATGATGCCTCTTCAGCATTTCTTCATGTTCTATAAATGTGCGATAATGGAGATAGAGACCAAGTTCAAGGTGCTGAACGAACAGTTCTCCCTGAACGGTGAGAGCAACCCCATTGAATTCATACAGTCGCGTATAAAGAGCTACGGCAGCCTTTACCGGAAAATGGAGTCAAGGGGACTGCCTAAAACGCTCGAATCCATAAGCGAGAACATACATGATATTGCCGGAGTGAGAGTAGTCTGCTCCTTTGTAAAGGATATATACCGTCTGGCAGAGTGCTTTCTGAAACAGGACGATATAACTCTCATAGAGCGCAAGGACTACATAGAGAATCCTAAGCCGAACGGCTACCGGAGCCTTCATCTGATAGTTGAAGTGCCTATATTCCTTGAAAACGAAAAAAAGCCGGTAAGAGCAGAGGTGCAGCTCAGAACCATAGCTATGGACTTCTGGGCGAGCCTTGAGCATAAGCTCCGTTATAAAAAAGACCTTTCTGATGAGCAGCTTAAAATGCTTGCGGACGAGCTTAAAAGCTGTGCGGATCAGAGTGCAGTGTGGGACAGGAAAATGCAGCAGATAAAAAATATCATTGAATGTACTTGAATCTCTGAAATTGTTACGCAAGCTTTCGTTTGCGATAAGGGGGTAGGTCTATGCAGCATCTGGACGAACAATATATTCTTGATAATTTTGAAAAAGCTCTTGAAAACGGCTATATAAGAGCGTATTTTCAGCCTGTTATCAGGACACTTACCGGTAAGATGTGCAGTGCTGAGGCTCTTGCGCGCTGGGACGATCCTGTTGCCGGACTGCTTTCGCCTTACCTTTTTATAAGTGTGCTGGAGGAGCACAGACTTATTCATAAGCTGGACCTTGTTATCCTCGACAGCATATGCGATACTTACAGCAAGCTGAAAAACCAGGGACTGAGAGTCCATCCGTTCTCCATAAATCTTTCCCGTATAGATTTTGACGAGATAGATATGTTCGAGGCTGTAATGGAGATACTCAACAAGTACGATGTTCCGCCTCATGCTATACATATTGAGATCACGGAAAGCGTAATGCTGGACAATACATCTTATTTCAAAAGGGTATTCGATAAGTTTCATGAGGCTGGCTTCGAGATATGGATGGATGATTTCGGCAGCGGCTATTCCTCTCTGAATGTGCTGAAGGACTATGTTTTCGATATACTGAAAATAGACATGAAGTTCCTAAGCGATGTAGGCTTCCGATCCAAGAAGATAATATCGTCCATAATCAATATGGCTAAGCTGCTTGGAGTGCATACTCTCGCGGAGGGCATCGAAAATGAGGAGCAGATGCTCTTCCTGAAAGATATAGGCTGCGAAATGCTGCAGGGCTTCTACTATTCTAAGCCTATGAGTGCGGAGGAGCACATTGATTACGTTGCCGACACCGATACTCCCGTAGAGGATCTGAGCGAGCAGGGCTACTGGAATACAGTGGGAAAGATCAATTTCCTCAGTGCAAACCCTCTCAACGAGTATATGCCAATGATGGCTGACAGCGACAACGAAATGAATGAGAGCAACTTTCCACTTGCGCTGTTTGAGTTCCATAATGACATAATGCATACAGCCTATATGAACGATGCATTTTTCAATCAGCTGAAAAAGCTGGGTATATCGTCCATTGCAGAGCTCGAAGAATGGATGAATGATGTGCAGAGTCCATATCCCAAGCGCCTGAGGGAGCAGGTGAGTAAATCTCTTGTTACAGACGGCGTTGTCAAGTTTGATTACGTTATGAACAACATATACTACACGTTCAAGACTAAGGAGATAGCCAAGACCTCATCGCGCTTCATGATAGCAGCAAACCTCCAGACATTTGATCCCGAGCGTGAACAAGACCGCTCCGACGAGCTAATGAAGTACAGCCAGTCGCTATTTGCCACCTATGAGCACGTAACTCTTCTTGAACCAGATCACGACCGCGCAAAGCAGCTTTATTCCAATGCCGGCTTTGAAAAGAATTATGGAGTAGGCTCTATCAGGGACGGACTCAAGGATTTTGCTGCAAACGAGGTGCATCCCGATGACAGGGAAAGGTATCTGAGCCTGTTTGATTTTGACACGCTGAGCGAACGTATAAAAAAATCGGGAGATAATTTCATACAGCAGCCCTTCCGCATAAGAATGCCAGACGGGAACTATCGCTGGAAGCGTATACGCATATCAAGGATACCTTCGCCCACGGATAATAAGTACCTTTATACCATACAGCTCATGTCGAGGATTGGCATAGATATTGCCGAGACCTCACTTCTCGAGCATCCTGAATTATATACCGTAAAATAAAAAATCCGCCTTAAAAGGCGGATTTTTTTCAGCTTGTCTAAATAACCTTATTTTTGTATGGGGGGGCTGGCGTCCCCGACAGCCCTTCGCCGTTAGGCGACAAAAATGGCATTAGTTAGAGTTTTTCTTTGCTTCGATCTCAGCGAGTGCGTCCTTGCGTGAGAGGTTGATTCTACCCTGACGGTCAATCTCGGTCACCTTGACAACTATCTCGTCACCGATAGAAACGACGTCCTCGACCTTTTCAACTCTCTGCTTGTCGAGCTTGGAGATATGAACGAGTCCGTCCATACCGGGAACTATCTCAACGAAAGCGCCGAATTCCATAAGTCTTACGACCTTGCCGCGGTAGATAGCGCCGACCTCGGGACCGTTAGCGATAGTATCAACGATCTGGAGAGCCTTTCTTGCGTTCTCGCCGTTGATGCCGCTGATGAATACATTACCGTCGTCATTGATGTCAATCTTAACGTCGCAGTCAGCGGAGATCTTCTGGATGACCTTACCGCCCTGACCGATGACCTCACGGATCTTGTCAACGGGGACCTTGGTCTGGAGCATCTTGGGCGCGTACTTATTGACCTCGCTTCTGGGAGCGGGGATAGCCTTGAGCATGATCTCGTCGAGGATGTAGATACGAGCCTTTCTTGTCTTTTCAAAGGCTTCCTTGATGATAGCAGGGGTAAGACCGTCAACCTTGATATCCACCTGGATAGCAGTGATACCCTTGTGAGTACCGCCGACCTTGAAGTCCATATCGCCGAAGAAGTCCTCAAGTCCCTGAATATCGACCATAGTCATGAATTCGTCACTGTCGGGCTTAGTGATAAGACCGCAGGAGATACCTGCAACGGGAGCCTTTATCGGAACGCCGGCGTCCATAAGAGCGAGTGTTGAGCCGCAGATAGAGCCCTGTGAAGTAGAACCATTGGAGGAAAGAACCTCTGAAACCATTCTGAGAGCGTAGGGGAACTCCTCAACGGAGGGGATAACGGGAGCAAGAGCTCTTTCAGCGAGAGCACCGTGACCGATCTCGCGGCGTCCGGGACCTCTGCTGGGCTTAGTTTCGCCGACAGAGTAGCTGGGGAAGTTGTACTGGTGCATATAGCGTTTGGACTCTTCCTCGTCAAGACCGTCGAGCTTCTGAGCGTCGCTGACAGGACCGAGTGTACAGATAGTGAGTACCTGTGTCTGACCTCTTGTAAAGAGACCTGAGCCGTGAACTCTGGGGAGAAGACCAACTTCAGCGGCAAGGGGACGGATCTCGTCGATGCCTCTGCCGTCAACACGCTTGCCCTCATAGAGCCAGTTGCGGACTATCTTCTTCTGGAGCTTGTAGATGCACTCGTCGATCATAGCGATCTGCTCGGGGTACTGCTCATCGAATTTCGCGTGTATGTCGTCAACGATGGGAGCGAGTCTCTCATCGCGGATGTTCTTGTCATTGGTATCGAGGGCGAATTTTACGCGGTCGGAAGCGAAAGCCTCGATAGCATCGAACATATCGTGGTCTACCTCCATGGACTCGAAGGCAAACTTGGGCTTACCTATCTGAGCGCGGATGTCGTTTATGAAAGCGACCATTTTCTTGATCTCTTCGTGTCCCTTGAGGATAGCATCCAGCATGGTGTCCTCGGGAACTTCGTTTGCGCCAGCCTCGATCATAACGATCTTTTCAGCAGTACCTGCAACTGTGAGAACGAGGTCTGTCTTGGCACGCTGCTCCAGGTTGGGGTTGAGGACAATCTCGCCGTCAACGAGACCTACGTTTATGCCTGCGATAGGACCGTTCCACGGAATATCTGAAATTGAGATAGCTATGGATGTAGCGATCATACCGGCGATTTCAGGGGAGTTGTCGGGCTCAACAGCAAGGACTGTCATAACGACAGAAACGTCGTTTCTCATATCTTTGGGGAAAAGAGGACGGATAGGTCTGTCAACGCATCTTGAAGTGAGTATAGCCTTCTCAGTGGGCTTGCCTTCACGCTTTGTGAAGGATCCGGGAATCTTGCCGACGGAGTAGAGCCTCTCCTCGTAGTCAACGGAGAGGGGGAAGAAATCAACGCCTTCTCTGGGCTTTGCGCTTGCTGTAACGTTAGCCATTACAACGGTCTCGCCGTATCTTACCCAGCAGGAGCCGTTGGAAAGACCGCAGGTCTTACCGGTCTCTACTACAAGAGGTCTGCCGGCATAAGTAGTTTCAAATTTTCTGTAATTTTCAAACATAAAATGCCTCCTGAAAAAAATTTATTTTAAGAGACGAGCCGTTAGAAGTTAGAGGCAAAAGCGGGAAACATTCAGCTCCCGGAGGGCTTCCGGGCTCTTGCCTCTGACTTCTAAGCTCAAATCTCTAATAGACGTAAAGGCAGGAGGGGACAATGCCCCAACTGCCTTCATAAACGTATGCTTACTTACGGAGACCGAGCTTCTCGATTACAGCACGGTATCTGTTGATGTCCTTCTTCTTGAGATAAGCGAGAAGGTTACGTCTGTGACCTACCATCTTGAGAAGACCTCTTCTGGAGTGGTGGTCGTTCTTGTGGGTCTTGAGGTGAGCGGTAAGATCGTTGATTCTTCTTGTAAGGATAGCGATCTGGACCTCAGGAGATCCTGTGTCATTTTCGTGGGTTCTGTTAGCCTCGATAACGGCTGTCTTTTCATCTTTCAGTAACATTGAAAGCACCTCATAAAATAATATTCCGATAACTCAGTGGAGGGTGAGAAAATGAGGTCAAGCCCAGGACCAAGTACACGGTAGTAATATTATACCACATAATAAAGGACTTGTAAAGCCTTTTTTCAAATTTTTCCATAAAAATTCCGGCTGAGGGGAGGAAGTTCAAAGAAATTTGGAAAACGAATGAATTTATTGCCTTTTATAGTTGACTCTTACGCAGATTTGTGTTAAAATATATGTACTGAATGTATATTGCCGTACTGAATGGAGGTACTGAAAATGAAAAAAAGTGATTTCAAATATGTGTGGACTGACAAAAAACGTACTTTATTCGGACTGCCGATCTCGTTTACACGCTATTTCCTTACTGAGACAAAGTTTATAACAAGAAAAGGCCTGCTCAGTGTGGATGAGGATGAGATAGACCTGTATAAGATAACGGATAAAAAGGTCAGATTCCCGTTCTTTCAGAGACTCTTCAGGTGCGGAACGATCATTATTTACAGCCGCGATGCTGATACTCCCTCCAAGGAGATACACTGTGTAAAGGAAGTCCGCAAGGTTTCGGAACTCATTGACAAATACCTTAACATAATGCGCGATAAGTACGGTATCAGAGGAAGAGACATGATAAACTTCCACGACCATCTTGACGAATACGACACTGACGACCACGATATTTTTTAACAGCAGGTGATAAGATGCTTTCATTTATTACTGAAAAGCTGTCGTGCTGGGAAAGACTGAAAGCCGAAAAGCGCCCTATATTCATATACGGCATGGGTGACGGTGCCCTGAAGATAATGTCTGTTTTCAGACAGCGTGAAATAGCTGTGGCAGGTATATTTGCCAGTGATGACTTTGTGAGAGGCCACTCCTTTGAGGGCTACCGCGTACACAAGCTTGCTGAGGTAGAGGAGCTTGTGGATGATTTTGTAGTAGTGCTCGCATTTGCAGCAGGTTATCAGGAAATAGTCGATAAGATACACTCCATAGCTGCTCAGCATTCTCTTTATGTGCCGGATGTGCCTGTAATAGGACAGGGACTGTTTACCTATGAATACTGCGTAGAGAATGCGGCAAAGATACAGAAGGTCTACGACAGCCTTGCCGATGATTATTCCCGGAAGGTCTATGCCAACATCATAAACTTCAAGATAAGCGGCAAGATAGAGTACCTATCCGCCGTGACCACCTCGAAGAACGAGATATACAAGAAGATCGTGAAGCCCGGACTCAACGAAGTATACGTTGATCTGGGAGCCTACAACGGCGATACGATAAAGGAACTGCTGGAATACACTCACGGGCTTTATTCGTCAATATATGCTCTTGAGCCGGACAAGAAGAACTTCAAGAAGCTGGCAAAATTCGTTGATGGTATGAGCCATGTCTACGCCTTTAATTCGGCGGCATGGTGTACGGACGGAGAGCTTCCCTTTGCTGCAAAGGCAGGAAGGCAGTCCGCGATCTCAGCATCCGCAGAAAATGTTGTAACAGCTCTTTCAGTGGATTCCATGCTTGGAAGAAAGCCTGCGACCATAATCAAAATGGACGTAGAGGGCTTTGAGCGCGAGGCTATTTGGGGAGCTTCACTTACCATCGCGCATTATTCCCCGAAGCTGATGATCTCACTTTATCACAGGAACGAGGACATTTTTGAACTGCCGCTCCTGATAAAGACGCTGAATCCCTCGTATAAGCTGTATATCCGCCACCAGCTGTACATTCCCGCATGGGAAACAAATCTGTACGCTACACTTTGAACTCAGGGACTGCATTAATGTGCTCTCCTTACCGAAAAAAATGATCACCGAGCCTGAAAAATACGGGCTCGGTATTTTTATACCTTGCTTCAGTCGGAGGGGGGGAGCTCCTTTTCGGCGAAATGTATAATATATGCGCCGCGGATTTGTCGCAAACGCCAAGGCATTTATAATGGAAATCCTCAGTGTTTTGTGGTATAATATAAGTATAACATTTAAGGAGTTCTGTATGGAAGATAAGATAAACAGGATGCGGGAGCTCATTGCTATACTTGCGGAGGCTTCCGATGCTTACTATAATACCGGCGTTGAAAAAATGTCCGACCACGAGTACGACCGGCTCTATGATGAGCTTGCAGCTCTTGAAAAGGAGACCGGAATCATACTCAGCGGCAGCCTCACTCAGAATGTCGGCTATGAGGTAGCGTCATCACTGAAAAAGGTAAGGCACCAGTCCAAGATGCTTTCCCTTGAAAAGACGAAGAGCGTGGACGAGCTGAGAGCTTGGCTCGGGGGAAATGTGGGCTTTCTCAGCTGGAAGCTGGACGGACTTACTCTTGTTCTGACATATGAGGAGGGATTGCTCGTTCAGGCGGTCACCAGAGGAAACGGAGAGGTCGGCGAGGATATTACAGCCAATGCCCGGCATATAATAGGCATACCGGCGGCAATACCCTTCAAAGGCAGACTTGTTGTCCGCGGTGAATCCCTGATGAAATACAGTGATTTCGAGAAGGTCAACACTGTGATAGAGGACGGAGCAAAGTATAAGAATCCCCGGAATCTTTGCGTCGGAACTGTTAGAAATCTTGATTCCAAGGTAACAGCAGAAAGAAATATAAACTTTTTTGCATTCAACCTTGTATCTGCTGAGGGCTACGAAGAAAACTCCTTTGCTGCAAGGATAGAATGGCTGAAGGGACTGGGCTTCCAGACTGTTTACGGAGTGACTGTGGACGGCAGCACTCTTGAAGAAGCAGTGCGGACTTTTGAACGGGAAATTTCAGGAAATGAATTTCCCTCTGACGGGCTTGTGCTCATGCTTGACGACGTTGCCTACGGCATTAGTCTAGGTGAGACCTCTCACGCTCCGAGAAATGGAATGGCATTCAAGTGGAGGGATGAAACCGCCGACACAAAGCTGCTGGAGGTAGAGTGGTCCGCGAGCCGCACTGGACTTCTTAATCCTGTTGCTATATTTGAGCCCGTTGAGTTGGAGGGAACCACCGTTTCGAGGGCTTCCGTCCACAATGTGAGCATAGTTAAGCAGCTAAGGCTCGGCATAGGCGACACACTTACCGTTTTCAAGGCAAATATGATAATCCCGCAGATACTTGAGAACAAGACTGCCTCGGATACTCTTGAGATACCGGAGATATGTCCTGTCTGCGGAGGAAGAACTGCTATTAATATATCTGACGACGGCGTGGAGACGCTTGTCTGTACCGCTTTTGAGTGTGCCGCTAAGCATACGGGCAGGTTCGAGCATTTCGTGCAGCGTGACGCCATGAACATCGTAGGAATGTCAACTGCTACTGTTGAAACGCTCATAAGCGAAGGAATCATCGGAAAATTCCCGGATTTTTATCATATCAGCGACCACATGGAAAAGATAATCTCATTGGAGGGCTTTGGTGAAAAGTCCTACCAGAAGATGTATGAGGCTATCGAGGCTTCTCGCCGCACCGAGCTCAGCCGGGTGCTGTATGCTCTAGGCATACCAAATATCGGCAGAGCGGCTTCGCGCCTAATTTGTGCTGAATACAGTGATCCTGAGCAGCTCGTGACTCTGGGAGCAGAGGAGCTCACCGCCATTGACGGTATCGGTGAAGTGCTTGCAAAGGATTACGTTGAATACTTTTCAGACAGTGCAAGGCTGACGGAGTACCGTCAGCTTATCGGAGAGCTGGAAATAGTGCCTCCGGAGCGCATAGACACAGGCTCGGCGGTTTCCGGAAAGACCTTTGTGATAACAGGCTCGGTGAATATATGGAAGAACCGCAGCGAGCTGAAAAACTTTATTGAGAGCTGCGGAGGAAAGGTAGCCTCGGCGGTCTCGTCCAAGACAGACTATCTTATCAATAACGATTCAGCCTCTAATTCTTCAAAGAACAAGGCGGCGAGGGAACTGGGAATCCCTGTCATAACTGAGGAAGAATTCAGAGAAATGTCTCAGTGATAATATGTGAGATGAGGTGAAGCAGTATGTTTTGTAAGATGTGCGGAAAGACTCTTGCAGATAACGAGAAGATATGTACTCAGTGCGGCTGGAAGGTCGTGATATACGAAAAATCAAATATGCCAAAGAAAAAGAAAGACCTCATTAAGCCTGTTTCCGCGGCTCTGACCGTGCTTGTGGCGGCAGGAGCAGTCGGCGGTATCATACTCATGAGAAACGGCAAAAGCAGCGATGATAAGGAGGAACTTCACCGCTACGGCGTTACTCTTACAGCGGATGAGGACTCCGCTGCCGGTAAGCCATATATGTGGGTGGATAAAGAAAACGGCCTTCTTGAAATAGACTCGAGTCTGTTCGGAAAGAAGAAGGATTATATTGAATCTGCGGTGAAGATAGACCTGAAAGAGCCGGTGGATTCTCCTGAGCTTGACAGCAGTCTGGAGAGCTACTGTGAGGGCAGCGGTATAGTCCTCAGCTTTTATGAGGATAAGCTGGTGAAGATCATCTACGATAATGAGGATTCAGAGTTCAACTATGATATTTATTCGGCAGCCTGTGAAAAATACCACAAAAATGCATTCGAGCAGAAGGACGTCGAAGCTGCCGGTGAGGTATGGTTCGCGGCGGATAAATACTGTACGTTAGAGATGAAAACGGTCAGGTACAGCGGAGGCGATGAAATTCACTTCCGCCAGACGTATACCGACCAGAACTACAAATAAGGAGTCAGGTATGATACTTTGGTTTTCTGGAACTGGAAATACACGCTTTTTAGCGGAATACATAGCAGACGCCACAGGGGACGAGGCTAAGTCCATAAACGACATTCTCAAGCATGGCAGGAAATGCGAATTTGAATCGGATAAGCCTTATGTGATAGCAGCTCCTATATATGCGTGGAGGTATCCTGCCATAGTGGAGAAGTTCCTCAGAAAGGCGTATTTCGGAGGCAATCGCAGGATATACTTCCTTGCGACCATGGGCTCGCAGACTGGCAATGCTGACCGTATACTGAAAAAGCTGTCAGCAGCTATCGACATGGATTATATGGGTTTCTGCGGAGTGCCTATGCCCAATAACTATGTCCCTATGAAGATGCAGCCTCAGAATGAAGCGGAGGATATTATCCGTGAAGCACTTCCGCTGATGAAGGAGCTTGCCGAGAAGATACGCTCCGGACGGAATATAGACAAATTTGACAGGACTCCGGCTGCGCTTCTCATGTCCGGCGCGGTCAACAAGGCTTTTGCAAGGTTTGCCGGCGGCAGCAGAGACTTCACCGTTAATGACTGCTGCATATCCTGCGGCGACTGTGCGGACTTCTGCCCTTCGAGCAATATAATAATTGTGGAAGGCAAGCCTGTATTCCGTGAGAAATGCCTTAGCTGCTTCGGATGCATCAACCGCTGTCCAGTAAGCGCCATAGTCCTGAAAAACGGAAAGGATGCTATGGAGAGATACGTGAGCCCCCTTTACAGCGACTGGAAGAAAAAAGGGCTGATATAAAAACAACTGCACGCCGGTATTATCTGACGTGCAGTTTTGATTCTGTTTATCGGCTGATTCCGTAACGGGCGGCATCGGCAGCTTTCTTTGCCTGCTTTTCGGCGTACATCATAGCGTCTGATTTCTTTACTATGGTCTCGAAATCGGTATCGGACTGTGAATCGGTGCAGTATATGCCGATGCTTGCGGATACTCTGTAAGCGCTGCGGCTGCGGGTGTTGTAGTTATCGAGAGTCTGCTTGATATTTTTGCGGATGCCTTCGGTATCGCACCCACCGACGATCACTGCGAGCATCTCGTCACCGCCGAAGCGAACGCAGAGTGCGTCCGGAGGACAGGCTCGCTTCAGTGCAAGAGCCACATTCTTTATAGCGTTGTCGCCGGCAGCGTGACCGAAGCGATCGTTTATCTGCTTCAGACCGTCAAGGTCTGCGAGGACAACTGTCATCTGGATATGTCTTTCAGAAATATCTCTGCGGAGCTTCTCGTATTCCTTTGAGAAACTTGTCCTTGTATAGAGAGTGGTCAGGGAATCATACTTGTAGACCTCTTCAAGCTTTTCCAGAAGGTGACGCTGGTATTGCATAGCGTTGAAGCCGCCGAGACCTCTGCCGATAGCGGAAAGTATCTGAGGTATCATGCAGTAATCGGTCAGATCGCAGTCGGGGAAATGGAAGCAGATATATCCGATAGGAGAGTTCATATAGTCCACAATGTTGAAGATTATGGGACTGCAACCGTCGAGGTAGTTCTCTATGCCCGGAAAGATGAGCTTTCTGGAGACGTTGTACTGCTGGAATGGAGTCGAGTCTGTATCGAAGAACATGAACATTTCATCATCGAATTTATAGTCCGTGGGAATATCGGAGCTGTCGCTGGTATGATCGAGGAACTTTTTGTCGATAATGCAGCACATATCGTGAATGACAGAAACGAAAAGGTGGTAAGCCGCCTGAGTGATGTCGTCGGAGGCGGTCATGCGGTCTGTCACATCGGAGAGGACTCTTGTATCGTCCTGATAGCGGTAGAAGCGGTCGTTGAAGAGCTGAGTCTTGATAGTATTATCCTCTTTAGCTGCGTGAGCGCAGCCGCAGGACTCGTTCAGACGCATGGAGGGCTCAACGAAGAATTCCTCCTGAGTATCACTGCCGTTAAGGCAGTACATAACTGCTTTGTATGCAGCGTCAGCCATTTCCAGACTTGAACATCGCATGGATGAGATTTTGGGGAAGGAATAATTGATCTCGTCTATACCGTCGAAGCCGGTGATGATGACGTCCTCGGGGACGCGGTAACCGTGTTCAGTGAAAACGGTGCTTACATTGATAGCCATAATGTCATTGGCGCAGATGACAGCTCTGGGGACTTTGCCGCTCCTGATGATATATTCAGCGCAGGCAATGGCAGGCTTTGCCCAGAATTCTCCGTACATTATCATATCCTCGGTGAAAGGGATATTATTCTCAGTGAGGACTTTGCGGAATATATTTTCGCGCTCTTCCGAGAAAGGATTGCCCTTTATTCCGGCGATGAGCATAGCGCTGCGTACCTTGTGATCTTCTATGACGTGGCGTACTATTTTTTCAAATCCGGTGCCGTAATCGAAATTGATCTTTGTACAGTTGTCGTATCTTCCGTCAACGACAATGGCAGGGGTGCCGGAAACCTGACAGTTGGCGATGATCTTTTCGGTAATGGTTTTAGATTTGATTTTTTCGTCCATGATTATGACTGCATCGGTAATGTCATAATTGATGAGGTTGAATACAGCGGCTTCTGCACGCAGATCGTCCTCGTCCCAGTAGAGGTCGGCAGTAATATCGTATATGAACAGATTGCAGTTATGTTCTGCGAGCTGGCGGCTCAGAGAAGAAATGAATCTGAAATTGTCCATATCGTGCAGTCTTGAAATACAAAGAGCGATAATTTTATGACCGTTGATCATCAAGCCACCTCCTGTCCGGAAAAATCGAGGTGTAAATATACACCTATAATACCATAAATACATTATATCACGTGAGTGTAGAAATTACAATAATTTTCACACAAATTTAACAGTTTTTATGTTGATAAGTCATAATCGCATATGTATTTCATATTAAATTTGTCGGTTTTGACCGGCGCTGTAAAACATACTTGCAATTTATGCTGTTTTATAGTATAATATATAAAGACGCAGTATGGGCAGGCATCCCGCAGAGGATGACAGCTGCCGGTGGACTGCGCTATTGAAGGATAGATATGACCAAATAGAAATGTGGTGATGATTTATGGAACAGACCATAAAAAGCGATAAAAATACAGAGAACGGAATGGAATTGTATACAGTGGCTATGAGGGGACTTGTTGCGTTCCCGAAAATGGTCATGCATTTTGACGTATCCAGAGAAAAATCCGTAAATTCCATAGAGCGCTCCCTCAAGGACGGCGGAAAGCTTTTCCTTGTTACACAGCATGAGGCTTATGTGGAAAATCCAAAGGCTTCGGACCTTTACAAGGTCGGCGTAGTAGCTGAGGTCAAGCAGGTGCTGAAGCTTCCGGATAACATAATGAAAGTGCTTGTTGAGGGCGTATATAAGGCGAATCTTGTAAGGCTCATAGATGAGGGCGATGCTCTCAGGGCTGAGGTCAAGCGCACTCCCACCTATTCCAGAACAAAGGTTGATGAGGTTGAGGCTGAGGCGCTCATGCGCTCTGTCAAGGACGTGTTCGAGAGGTATTCATCATTTTTCCCGAGAATGCCCAAGGAGCTCCTTACATCGGTAATGACACAGGATTCTCCCATGAAGCTTTTCGAGACCGTGACCTTCAACTGCAACCTCAATTACAGAGACAAGCAGACTCTTCTTGAGGAGACAAATATCATAAACAAGCTTTCAGTGCTGTTTGCCTGCCTTACATCTGAGGTGGAGATACTTGAGCTTGAAAATCTTATAAACGAGCAGACCAAGAACAGCATAGACAAAGGGCAGCGTGAATACTACCTGCGTGAGCAGATGAGAGTAATACAGGAGCAGCTGGGCGAGGACGATGCTGATGAGGCATACGCCTATATCAATGACATTATGGAGCTCAAAACTGACGAAAAGAGCAAGGAGAAGCTCCTGAAGGAAGCTGATAAGCTGACGAAGCTGCCTCCGTCGTCACAGGAAGCATTCGTAATAAAGAACTACCTTGATACCGTGCTTGACCTTCCGTGGGGCAAGTACAGCAAAGCCAAGCTTTCAATGGAAAAGGCAGAGGCTGTGCTGGAAAAGGATCACTACGGACTTAAAAAGGTCAAGGAGCGCATACTGGAATTCCTTGCGGTGCATATGCTCAATCCTGAGATAAAGGGACAGATAATCTGTCTTGCAGGACCTCCCGGTATCGGTAAGACCTCTATCGCAAAATCCGTTGCAAGAGCAATGGGACGCAAGTATGCGAGAGTATCTCTCGGCGGCGTGCGCGACGAGGCTGATATAAGAGGTCACCGCAAGACCTATGTGGGCGCAATGCCCGGACGTGTCATAACTGCCGTACAGCAGGCTGGCACGGCTAATCCGCTTATCCTCTTTGACGAGATAGATAAGCTTTGCAGCGACATCAAGGGCGATCCCTCATCTGCTATGCTTGAGGTACTGGACAGCGAGCAGAACAATGCATTCCGCGACCATTTCATCGAGGTGCCTTTCGACCTCAGCAAAGCTGTATTCATTACAACAGCAAATAATACCTCAGCTATACCCGGACCTCTCCTTGACAGAATGGAGGTCATCGAGCTTCCAAGCTATACAGCTGAGGAAAAATTCCACATTGCCAAGGAACACCTTGTTCCCAAGCAGCTCAAGGAGCACGGACTGAAAGCCTCTCAGCTTAAAATAGAGGATCAGGCTATCCACGACATAATACAGTTCTACACCAAGGAAGCCGGAGTGCGTTCACTTGAAAGATGCATAGCTTCACTTTGCAGAAAGACAGCCCGCAGGATAGCTGCCGGCGAGATAAAGAAGCTCACCGTGAAGCCGAAGGATCTCCGTGAGCTCCTTGGAGTGCAGAAGTATCTTGAGGATATTTCCTCCAAGACAGATCAGGTGGGAGTTGTAAACGGACTTGCATGGACGTCTGTTGGCGGAGTGCTCATGCCTCTGGAAGTTCTCGTAATGAAGGGAACAGGAAAGATAGAGGTGACAGGCTCGCTGGGCGATGTTATGAAGGAAAGTGCCAAGATAGCGGTAAGCTATGTAAGGAGCATTGCTGAAAAGTACAATATCAATCCTGACTTCTACAAGGATAACGACATCCATATCCATGCTCCGGAGGGAGCTGTCCCCAAGGACGGTCCTTCTGCCGGTGTTACCATGACAACAGCTCTGGTATCGGCGCTTGCCGGAATACCGGTCAGGGCTGACGTTGCAATGACAGGCGAGATAACGCTCCACGGAAAGGTGCTCCCCATAGGCGGGCTGAGAGAAAAGACCATGGCTGCATACAAGGCAGGCATAAAGCAGGTGCTCATTCCCGTGGCAAACAAGCCTGACCTTGAAGAGGTGGACGATGTAGTAAAGAACGCTATCGAATTCATTCCTGCTGACAGGCTGGATACCGTTCTGGGAACGGCGCTGGTGCAGTGATTTCATACAGTTCATATAAACGATCGCACGGAGGAGACAAATGAAACTCAATTACAATAAAGCTGAATTTTCCGCGGCTTACGGCAAATTTTCACAGATACCTCCGTGTGAGCGTATCGAGATAGCCTTTGCGGGACACTCCAATGTGGGAAAATCCACGCTTATAAATAAGCTGTTCAACAGAAAAAATCTTGCGAGAGTAAGCTCCGTTCCCGGCAAGACAGCAACCATAAATTTCTACGGACTTGAGAATATCTACTTTGTGGATCTTCCGGGATACGGATATGCTAAGGTTGCGAAATCCGAGAAGGAACGTTGGGCTGGACTTATCGAGGGCTATCTGGGCTCCGACAGGGATATACGTCTGGTGTTCATGCTTGTGGATATGAGGCATAAGCCTACCGCAGACGATGTTCAGATGATAGACTATCTCATAGATACAGAGATGCCATTCGTGCTGGTGCTCACAAAGGCGGATAAGCTCAATAAGACCGAGCGTGCAAAGCGAATGGAGGCTTTTGCCGAAGAGATACCCTGCTTTTCCGATATACACGTAATCCCATTTTCGTCCCAGACCGGCGAGGGAGTGGACGAGCTAAGGGAGATAGTTGAGGATATAGCAGAAGATACCCCGGAAGAATAAATAAAGAAAAGGAATGATAAATATGTTCGTATCTGAATGCCTTGGCGTCAACGACAGGGGAGACCTTACTATCGGCGGCGCTGACACAGTTGAACTTGCAAGGGAGTACGGAACTCCGCTCTATGTTATGGACGAAGCTATGATAAGAGATAATCTCAGCCGCTTCCGTGACAGCATGAACAAGTATTACAATGGAAAGGCGGAGGTACATTACGCTTCAAAGGCGTTTTCCTGCATGGAGATATGCCGTATCGCCAATGAGGAAGGCGTAGGACTGGACGTCGTTTCTATGGGGGAGCTCTATACTGCTTACAAGGCCGGTTTCCCCATGGAGAAGATAGGTTTCCATGGTAACAATAAGACAGACGATGAGCTCACCTTTGCTGTTGAGCACGGCGTGGGAAGAATTATCGTGGACAATCTCAGCGAGCTCCGCAGACTGGAGAAAATCGCTGCTGAAAACAGTAAGGTGCCGGCGATAATGTTCCGTATCAAGCCCGGTATCGATGCTCACACCCATAAGGCGGTCCTCACAGGTCAGATAGACAGTAAGTTCGGCTTTGCCCTTGAGACAGGGGAGGCTTTTGAAGCCGTAAAGGAAGCGATAGCGTGCAAAAACGTGACTCTTTCGGGACTCCACTGTCATATAGGCTCGCAGATTTTTGATATTGATCCTTTTGAACAGGCTGCGAAGGTAATGCTCGGTTTTATAGCTGAGATAAAGTCTAAGCTGGGATATGAGATCAGGGAGCTCAATCTGGGCGGAGGATACGGTATCAAGTATCTTGAATTCCATGATCCTGCACCTTTTGAGATGTACGCAGAAAGAGTCTCAGCGGTAGTGCATTCAGAGTGTGAAAGACTCGGCATAGCACAGCCGTTCATGTACATCGAGCCCGGACGTTCCATAGTAGCATCTGCAGGAATAACCCTTTACACAGTGGGATCACGCAAGGAGATCCCCGGTATCAGGACCTATGTTTCCATTGACGGCGGAATGGCTGACAATCCGCGATACATACTCTATGAGTCTGAATACGAAGCAGTTGTGGCTAATAAAGCCTCACAGGAGCGCAGCGAGAAGGTTACTATTGCCGGAAGATGCTGTGAGAGCGGTGATCTTATCGGTGAGAATATGCCGCTACAGCACGCAGAATCAGGAGATATACTAGCAGTGCTGGCGACCGGTGCATACAATTATTCAATGGCTTCAAGCTATAACAGACTTCCCAAGCCAGCGGTAGTATTTGTTAAGGATGGCAAATCAAGGGTAGTGGTAAAGCGCGAATCACTCGATGACATAATCAAAAACGACGTATAATAATAACGGGACGCTGACAGAAGCGGCGTCTCGTTTCGTATAAGGCTATAACAATGAAAGCCGCATGAGAATACTCATGCGGCTCATTTTATTATTTCTTAACGGGGAGTTCGGTGATAAGTCCGAGCTTGAACTGCTGAATAGCGAGGGCATCCTTATTAGTGATACCGTCACCGTTGTTGTAAACATCGCCGTTCTTTTCGCCCTGCTTGGAAATACCCTTTTCCTTGCCGAGGCCGTACTTATCGGGATTGCTGATAGACTGCATTATGATAACAGCGTCTGCCATGTTAACTTCCTCGTCGCAGTTAGCGTCGCCCCAGAGGATGCCGTCGGAGTTATTATTGCTGGCTGTTGCTCCGGAAGCAGCGGTTGTAGTCTTTGTAGTAGTTGCAGCAGTTGTTGTAGCTGTTGCGGACTTCGTAGGTCTTGTGATGTCAGCGGAAGTGCCGTCGGGTTCAACGCCCCAGATGAGCTTGTCATCAGCGTAAAGAGTGATCTTGTCAGTGATCTCAGCAGCATCGTTGTCGTCCTCGAAGCTTACGAGGTCAGCGTAGCTGTAATCGTTTGTTGAATCCCATTCAGGGTACTCGTTTGTTTCCTCGTCCATTTTAGTAGTAAGAGCGAACTGGTAAACACGGCTGCCGTAGAATTTGCAGTCCTTCCATGAGATCTCTACGTAGTAGTTTCCATCGTCGTCGTACTTAATGGGTTCAGAGATGTCGGCGTGGCTCTTGTTGTTAGTGTAGCCGGCTTCCTGATCGTAGTCAACGCGGATAGCGATGGAGTCAACTCCGTAGCCATTTTCAGTGAGTTCAGAGATATTGAAGTAGTATCTTGCCTTTACATCACACTCGAAGCGGGGAGGATCAATAGTTCTGTTGTAGAGAACGACCTTGAGCTGAACGCCGTCCTTCTTTTCCTGGTTCTTACCGCCGGAAACGAAGTATCCGGTGGGGAGAGGATTGCCGTCGGCATCGATCTGCTCGTAGCCAGCGCTGGCGTTCTTGGACATATCGAAATCAGGATTGATGTGGTTGTCCTTTTCATTTTCCTTGCCCTTAGCGCCGTAGAAGTGGTAAAGACCGGCAAGGTCGCCGCAGAAGCCTGCGTTGTAGTCGTCGGTAACCTCGTTGTAGATGTAGTCTTTGGTAACGTCGTTGTGGAAGTCGTCGAGGTCAGGACCGCCTACGAGAGCGCCCCAGAGGGTATGTACCTGATTGATAGGATCCTCCTGGCTCTGAGTAGCGGAGCACTGAGATGAACGGTGGTGAGGCTGAGTAGCATAGCTGTTGCCGTAGCCTACCTCGTAAGCGTAGCCCATGGGGTTCTTGCCGAGGATGTATTCCATCTGAGCCTTAGCCCAAGGCATGAATGTCTCGTCGCCGGTGGTCTTGGCGTAAACGCAGGCACAGAGACCGGCAGCAGTATTGTAACGTGCGGAACCGTAGCCGGAAACAACAGCCCAGCCGTAGGGAGACTTAGCGATGAAGTCGCCGCTGGTCTCGCTTTCGGGGAGATCGGGGATCTCGTCGCAGGTCATAGGAGTATTCCAGAGGAAGTCGTCCATACCGAAATACTTGTGACCGTGAACGGGTTCATAGCCCCATTCAGAGGAGTCGATAGTCTTTGCACAGCCTGACCAGTATTCGAGGTTATAGCGGAAAATGTACCAGTCACGGGCAGTGTTGGTGATAGGAGCGAGCTTAGCGAAAACTCCGCCCCATACTGTATCCCAGCAGTGTACCCAGATATTCTGCCAGCAGTTGCCGGTATCTGTGATGATACGCTTCATGTAGCCGGTGTAGGGGTGAGCGCCCTTAGCGTTGGTAGTTTCCTCATCAACATCAATGATAGCCTTGATGTACTTATCGTAAGCATCGTCCTTGCTCTTTTCGTCCTCTGCAACAGAAGCGTAGTAGAGCCAAACAGCAGCCCAAGAGAGCTCATCGTAGTCATAGCTTGAGTGATAGAAGCCGCCGTCGTAGCCGAGAACAAGGGAGCTCGGTGTAGTACCGGGAGTCCAGATCTCATCGTGAGTCTCAACAGCGAAATCGTAAAGAGCTCTTGCGTACTTGAGGCTCTCAGCAGCATAATCAGGATCAGTGTCCTTGAAGTTGAGGTAGTTTATAGCGAGGGAAGCTGAAGCGCCGGCGCACTGGTCGGGGGCAGGCATTTCAGTGGTAGCGAAGTAAGCAGGTCTCTTAACAGCGCAGCTTGAGGAAGCAACGACTGTACCGTCAACCTGGAGCTCGGGAGCGCACCAGTAGTTATGGTCGTTATTACCTTCGCCGACCTGATAGCAGTAAGCGACTACCTTATCATCGTCATCAAGGAAGGTCACCTTCATGTAGTAGTCGTTTATCCAGCGGAGCTCGTCCTCGACATGCTTCTGGAGTCCCATGTCGATGTAGTCCTCGCGGAACTCATAGTAGCCCCAGCCGACAGTGGAAGCGGAGTAGCTTCCGGGGAGACCGAATTTTACATGGTCGCCGGCATCGTGCCAGCCGCCTGTGAGGTCGAGGGTACCGTTGCCGTCGGGATCGAGGTACTTGCGGTTTTCCTCGATGAATTCCTTGGACATATTAACGCCCTCATAAAGACCTTCAGCTTCACTGAGACCGCCGTCGCCCTTGCCTTCGCCGATAGGCTGCTTATCTTCTTTTTCTTCCTGTTTTTTACCGTTTTCGGAACCGTCGTTCTTAGCCTCGCCGTAGAGCTCAGGCATAGGATTGAGAGGCTGGAGAGGGATCTCAGCATCCTTTACGTGACAGTTTGCACGCCACTCATAGTAGCCGTCGTCTGCAACCTTATCGCCGCACTTATTGGCGTCGTAGAAGCAGAGGGCGAGCTGAAGAGCTTCCGCAAAGTTGTCATAGTTATTAGGCTTGTTAGGATTAGTAACAGCGGCTTCAACGGGGAAAGCGCTGCTTGTCAGGAGCATAGCAGCAGTAGAGATGCAGGCTACTGACTTTTTGAGCAAATCAGCTTTTTTCATTTGAAAATTCCTTTCTGAAATTATTTAAGCAGATTTTTATTTTTGAGCCGGTCGAAAACGATATTATAGCCGTCATTTCCGTCCTTGAGTGAACGGTTGACTCTGCTTATAGTAGCTGTGCTTGCGCCGGTCTCGGTGACGATACTGTTGTAGACTCTGTGCTCGTCGAGAAGCTTGGCGACGTGGAGACGCTGAGCGAAAGCTTTAAGTTCGATGCTTGTACATAAGTCGTCAAAGAATTTATAGCAGTCGTCGACTGATTCGAGGGTAAGAATGGCTTCAAAAAGCAGATCCATGCTTTCAGATTTAATTTTATCGATCATAGTAGAACTCCAATCTGCCAAGCGGCGTAAAATCACTGGATAATTTCCTACTTTACATTGTAACACATTATTACGCAAAAGTAAAGTTCTTTTCGTAAAAAAGATGAAGAAAGTGGGGATATACCAAGGTCGATTTTACAGCTTTGATAATATAATATCACATTACTTATGTTTTGTAAAGGCAATTCTGAAAACTCAGCAAAAAATAGCCGGAATAGACAAATTCCGGTTATATATTGTGTACATAATAATAGTTTGCATATCAGAGGCTGTCCGGAAGAGTATACTGCACCGGGAGCATCACTGCAAAAAATTACCGAGCCTGAGAATTCAGGCTCGGTAACTCGTTTTTAGTAAAGGAGTAAACTGAATGTTTCGGAAGGGATTATCAGTTAACGTCGGTGACTGCGCCTATGAACAGGGGCAGGTTATTGGTATTGTCGATTATCATGTAGACGTAAGGACGGTTGAGGTTCACGTTGAAAACAGGGATGTCCTCAAAGGCGGCGCCAGCCATCATCATAACGGCTGTTACCGCTGCGGCTTTGGTGCCCTCCTCAGTGACCTCAATGGAGGTCTTCTGGATGACCTTGCCGATGTAGGTGGGGAAGTCACTTATGTTGGAGAAATCGGCATTGTACCTGTCGAATGCCACCTTAATGCCCATAGCCTTGAGAGCATCGGAAAGGTCGGTGCTGAAATCATATTTCAGTTTTGGCATGGAAGTGTATAGCTTGAATTTGCCGTCATAGGGATTGTAGAGCATATCCTTGATCTTCTTGCCGTCGAGACCTGCAATGAAGTCGTTGAACTCAGTGTTCTCGTCCGGAAGGATACCTACGAAGCTGAATTTATTGCCTTTGTAGTCCTTTCTGAAAGCCTTTGCATCATCGGTCTCATAGTAGTAATACTCCTGAGAGGAGAGCATGGGGACCTGCTTTTCTTCGCCGCTTATATTAGTAAAGGTCCAGTCGTAGGAATCGTCGTATTTCTTATCCCAGTCCGCTTCAAAGTAGAGGGTGTTGATAAGGCACATGAGGAGATCCTTGTCGAAGTCCTTAGTGCTGTTGAAGAGTTTCTTTATCAAGCCGTTGGTATTGGTATTTACCCAGCTGTTGATGTCGTTGACGGTGTTCTTATCGAAGTTTGTCTGATAAGCGTCGGCGTCGTAGTAGGTCTTGTTGGTGCGGAGAAAATCGGTCTTGACCTTGAAATCTTCGGTCTCCTTGAACCAGATAGAGTCGGAGATATTTACAGTTGCACCGAGGCTGTTCTTGATGAGGTAGATATAAGTCCTGAGGTATTCGTTCAGGTCGCTGATTGACATACCTCCGCCAAGAGCTTTTTCCATTTCGCTGAGAGTTTCTGAATCTGCACCGTTGGCTGTCATAGCCAGAGCCGCCATTGCCGAGAGCGGCGAGAGCAGGATATTCTTGCCGTTGTTTTCTTCGGAGATATTTTTGAAGAGATCAACAGCGAAGTTCATCTGCGAGCTGATGAATTTATCATCGGCAGCTCTGCTTTTAGCGTCGAAGGCGGTTACATTTTCACTGAGCTTTATGCTGCCGATAGGCGAGGCTTCGTTAAGCTTGGAGGCTCTTCCGAGGAGGTAGTCGCTGAGCTGGTTTACATCGTCGTTGTCGATCTCACCGCTGTCGTCAATATCGGCGTTTTCAAATGCAGTGCCTTCCAGCTTTGTGATACCGGCGACGTGTCTTTTCATAAGGACGAGGTCGTAAGCGTCGATCACTGAATCGCTGTTGACGTCGCCCACATACTCGATACCGGCGATCTTAACGCTGTCGATACGCTTGATGTAACTCTCATTGCCGTAATATTTGATGGTGATTAGGCTGTTCATGGGGCAGTCCTTGAGCAGCAAATAAGCTTTTCTCTTTGTATCACGGTCAGCGTAGTACAGATCAAGGTCACGCTCACGCCATTCGACCGGTGAGTTATAAACGATAGCTTCTGCAAACTTATCTTCCTCCGCATCGCCGTCATAACCGGTCAAAACAGCGGTGAAAGCGACTTCTTCAAGCACTATTTCCCTTAGATCCTCCACTTCCTCGAAATCAAATGCCTTCGGGACGATTCTGCACTTTGCAGCTGGGGAATACAGTGCGCCTGCCAGCATTGCGAAGCTGGAAATGCAGGCAACGGTTCTTTTTAACAGACTGCTCATAATGATACACCTCTCATTCATTGATCGTTAAAACAGTTCAGTTTTCCTTGTTTTCTGTCAGTGGCTCTATATACAGGCTCTCGTTCAGCGGGTGGAATGTACGGAGCTTGTTTTCGCGGGGAACGATTATATCGCCGTTAGGCTCGCCCACGGGTGAGAATGTGAAAATACCGTCGTGCCTGTGGGCTGCTCTGAAAAGGTTGTACTTGGTTTTGGTGCCGAAATAGCAGGCTATCGGACGCTTATTGTGAGTGAACTGGATGCCATTTTCTGTGACCTTTACTGTTACGGGAGATTTGCTTCTGAACAGGTCGAACTTCATTCCGTCAATGAGGTAATGAGCTTCCTCGGGAGACTTGGAAAGGTCGTTGTAGAATCTGAAGAAGAAAGCGGCAACGACTTTCTCTGTGATGTACAAACGCTGGAACAGAGCCTTTTCGGGATCTCTTACAGTGAATTCGCGTTCAGCGGTAACATCCTCGACTATCTGGTTTACAATGGGACCGAAGGAATCACGCTTGTCGAAAAGGTGAAGTTCTCTTTCAGTCATTGCCTGCTCGGGAACGGAGTCGGGGTACATCCATTTTGCCAGAGATTCGTAAATGTGGTGAACGTCGTGCCTTATGGAGATATAGGTCATTCTTGTGGCGTGGGGCAGACAGCACATATCCTCGATCATGTGGAGAGCTCTGGAGAAGTAAACGACTGCCTCCTCGATAAAGCCTGCGTGCCAAGAGGTAAGAGCCATAGTGTAGTCCTCCTCCAGCATAGTGCGGGCACTTTTAGAGAAGCGGAAGAGACCGTTCTTGTAGTAGCCGCCAACGGTCTTGAGGTGGAGTCCGAGAGCGCCGGATGAGCAGTAGTAGTGGCGCCCGGTACCGTTCTCGTAATCGCCCTTGTTATCGGGATTGCAGACATTTTCGATCATGGTGTCAACGTGGGGAGCGAATACCTTTTCCGCCTCCGGAACGTGCTGATAGAGCATGGGAAGAGCACGGCTTATAAGGTTTTTATGAACGGAGATGAACTCCGAAGTTCTCTTTTCGGCATAGTCATCGCGGAGATCAGCCATTTTTCTGCATGAAGCTTTCCAAGTTTTCATAATAAATCCTCCTGAACATGGAAACTGAGTACATACTTATAACAGTATTATACATTTATTTTCGGGAAAAATCAATAGTAAATGTAAATTTTTATTAAAAAGCCGACTGAACAGGTCAGCCGGCATAAAGTGTATTCAGTTGAGGGTTACGGGCAGACCGTTGATCTCGATAGTGGGATCGTCGATGTCGATGAGGAGGCATCTTCTGCCGTCAACGACGCTGGTCCTTACCTTATCGGCGGCAGAGGGCTTTATGTTTACTGTAATGCCGGGGGAAGTGAGCACGGTCTTGGTCTCGACGATATTAGAAGCTGTCAGGGGAGCAGTGCCGCAGAATTTCTCATAGACAGGTTCTACCATCTGAACGCGTTCCTCCGGGACACCAACATCACTGAGGATATTTTTAAGTGATGTGTTGTCGATGACCACCTTGTCTGTCTCCTCCTTGCCCTCGTCCACGACTTCCTGAATCTTCTCGTTCACGGTCTTGATGAGCATATAGTCAAGATCATCGCCGACCACGCTTTTGAGGATGTTCTGGAAGCTGGCTTTTTCATTTTCGGCGGACATCACGAAGGTACAGCCGAGAACGTCCTCGATGAAGGAAAGATCGGGCTTGTTGGCTGATTTTGTGTAGTACATGACGTGATTTATATCGGTGCTGCGGTTGCTGAAAACGGGGTAGAGGAAACCGTCTGAAGGAGCTTTACTGATAATGAGCTCAGTGTTCATTTTTTTAGTTATCTCGTTATTGAAGGAGTCGAACACAAAGCCGTCGCTGCTGGTGTTTACGGGACATATAGCTGTGATGATATACTTGTAGAGTTCGTCCTCGCCCTCGGCAAATTCGTCGTTTTTGTCCTTTTTGCGGATAGTGTAGCAGCAAAAGGCGGTTATCACGGCGTAGGGACCTTCGTGGGTGAAATTGTTTGCTATATGGTTGAGGTAGTCTTCGCAGATCACTTCGTCCTTGAGCTCGGAGCGCAGGAGGGTGTAGAGGATATTCTGAGGCTTGCCCTCGTCGTAGGCTTCGTTGGGGAATTCGTATTCCACGAAGGATTTTCCCACGTTGGTATTGAGCACTTTTTTGAGAGTCTCGTCGTAGACATCGTGTTCCTCCACGGGCATAGTCAGACAGGAATTGATATTATGATAGCGGAGGTTCTTTTCAGCATCGATGAAAGCGGTGAGCACGCGTTCCATGATGAAGAAGCCGCTTTTATCGCTGAAATTCTTTTTGATCTCAGCAGTTTCTTTTTTATTCATTCTGATGTTCCTTTCTAATGTGATATGTATGTTACTATTATAACTTATCCTGAAGAATTTTTCAAGTCTTGATAAGTAGGAAAACGCCAAAATTTTTTACGGTATTTGATTACAGATTTGGCGTAATACAGCGAAAAACGACCAATTTGAGAATAATGTAAAACAGTTATAGCCTCTGATTGGTGAAGTTGCACTGAAAACAGGGAGGGAAATTGTATGTATCGCTGAAATAACCTAAAAAAGTGCGAAAACCTAAAAAATACTATTGACTTTCTACAAACGATGTGGTATTATATAAACAGAGAAAAGGAAGAGCCAAGATTGAGGTTCTCCAAGCTTTATTTACTTGGACTGAGGCACAGACCTCAATGTAAATGATTATAAGCGGAAGGGAGAGTGAGTCCGATGGAGGCAACCACACCACAGCAGCGTGAAGCCGGCGGGCTTGCTGACTAACTGGATCGAAAAAAGAGGGAATATAGGCTTCTGGCTTGTTCCGACGCGTGAAGTTACGAAAATGAAATGGTCCAGTTATAAAGCGGACGTTTGCTGATTGGAAACGGCTTCATGTCTAATCTCATACAGGGTTACCTGAGATTTCGACAATGAGTCTTGAAATAAATCGAAGAGGTTGAGTCCAATGAGAATTAGGTAAATTACTTTATGATATTGCAATGCTCATGCCGGACATGAAGTTCCGGGTGGAACTGTGAGCAAATACAAATTATAGGTGATACCAATGGGTAAAAAGTCTTAACTTGATTACTTATATAAAGGATGATGTACATGAAAGTTTCAAGGTACATACTGGAAATTTGATTTGAAAGGAATGAGTCCAAAGGGTAATTAAGTGAAGTGATGAAAGTCGCTTTATATCACAATTGAATATATTATAAGCCCCGGAGGTCTACCGGGGCTTTTTAGTTGTTATTGCTGCTTGAGGTTATCGAGCAGCTTTTTTCTGTAGGCAAGTGCGGACTGTTCCTGTTTGTTATCGCCGAATTCATAGTATACATGCTCTTTTATTGCGTCGGGCAGATACTGCTGTCTGACGTAGTGGTCAGGAAAATCGTGGGGATAGAGGTAATGCTGACCGACTACCTTGGCACCGCTTCCGTCGTAATGCTTATTCTGGAGATGACGTGGAAAATCAAGAGCGTCACAGTCGCTTAGAGCCGCCATAGCTCTGTCAACAGCGACACAGGCGCTGTTGGATTTCGGAGCAGTTGCAAGGAGAATCGTTGCCTCCGCGATAGGGAGCTTTGCTTCGGGCATACCCAGCTGCAATGCTGTGTCAACACAGGCTTTTGTAACCACGATTGCCTGCGGGTAGGCGAGTCCCACATCCTCGCAGGCGATGCAGAGCATACGCCGGCACAGAGAGAGGAGGTCTCCTGCTTCCATGAGTCTTGCTGCATAGTGGAGCGCCGCGTTTTCGTCTGAGCCTCTGACTGATTTATGGTAGGCAGAGAGTATGTCGTAGTGCTGGTCACCGTCGCGGTCGTAGCGCATATTGCTGCGCTGGGCGAGAATTTTCAGTGAGTCCTCGGTCACGGTGATGGTACCATCGCCTTTCTTACCGCATATTGCAGCCAGCTCGGCTGTATTCACTGCTTTGCGGACATCGCCGCCGCAGTTGAAGGCTATGAGCCTGATTATTTCATCGTCTGCGATAACCTCAACTCCGCTTTCCTCAGAAATGCATCTGAAAGCTCTTCTGACTGCCGGAATTAGCTGTTCGGCGGAAACGGGCTTGAACTCAAAAACGGTGCTTCGGCTTATAACTGCGTTGTATACGGCAAAGTATGGATTTTCTGTGGTGGAGGCAATAAGCGTAATATCGCCGTTTTCTATGTATTCCAGCAGCGACTGCTGCTGCTTTTTATTCAGATACTGTATCTCGTCGAGGTAGAGGAGGATACCGTTTTCGCTGCCGAATGTGCCTATATCGGCAACGACGTCCTTTATATCTGAGAGCGAGGCGTTGGTGCCGTTGAGCCTGTACAAGGACATACCGCAGTTTTCGGCGATGATTCGAGCGACAGTAGTCTTTCCCACGCCGGAAGGTCCATAGAATATCATATTCGGCACGGCACCGCTCTCGATTATCTGGCGGAGAGGCTTGCCCTCGGTGAGTATATGTTCCTGACCGACTACATCGGCAAGAGTTTTTGGGCGTATCTTATCAGCTAACGGTGCGGACATAGAGAACCTCCTTTAAGTATCAGAAATTTTCTTCATATGGACTTTTAAGAGCCTGCCAGCAGCGGTAAGCGACATAGCATTCGCCTGCGCATAGAATGATATGGATAGCTATTGCCACCGGTTCGATGAATATTCCGATGGAAGCGTTGCTTGTGGCGTGCAGGAGCACAGCTGCGGTCATTGCAGGGATAGCTTTTTCCTTCTGTATACCATAGAAGATGATGATAGTGAGCGCGACGCAGGAAACTGTGCCTTCTGCAACGCTGAAAAGCTGAAACAAAAGAATGTCCGGAGCGGAACGTCCTGTTCCGATGAGTCCGAGACAGGTGAGGCCGCAGCCGAATTCCTCGTAGGCGCAGTGACCGATACCGTAGGTGACGGAGTCTTTCCTGTTATCGTAGGAAGTGAGATAATAGCGCATCATCAGGTACTTTGCCCCTTCCTCAAGAACGCCGAACAGGAGTCCCTGCTGTATGTAGAAAGCGATAGGGGAACTGTGGTCGAAGCCGGAACGTATAGCGTTGCCGATGAAGAATACAGGGAAGCATACTAAAAAAGCGGCAATGGCAGGATAGAATCTTGCGCCGGTCTTTTTGTGCCAGATCACAAGCAGAATCGTCGGAGCAAGGAGATTTATCAGTCCTGCAAGCAGACAGCTCATATCTTTCATGGTGAATTTTCTCCGATAATAAAATAAAGGGACGGACAGCAGTCCGTCCCATAATAGTTTCTTACTTGTAGAGGGGGAATTTCTCGCAGATAGCGTTTACACCAGCGCGGATCTCGTCAGCCTTACCCTCGAAATCGGTAGCGCAGAGGTAGATGTACTCAGCGATCTTCTCCATTTCCTCAACGCCGAGACCTCTTGTGGTAACAGCAGGAGTACCGATACGGATGCCGCTTGTTACGAAGGGCTTCTCAGGATCGTTGTGGATAGCGTTCTTGTTTACGGTGATGTATACCTCGTCAAGTCTGTGCTCCAGCTCCTTGCCGGTGATGTTGAAGGGACGGAGGTCAACGAGCATGAGGTGGTTGTCGGTACCGCCGGAAACGAGGTTGAAGCCTCTCTTGAGGAGACCGTCAGCAAGAGCCTTTGCGTTCTTGACGATTCTCTGCTGATAGTCTTTGAATTCGGGCTTGAGAGCCTCGCCGAAGCATACAGCCTTGGCAGCGATAGTGTGCATAAGAGGACCGCCCTGTGTGCCGGGGAAGATAGCGGAGTTGATCTTCTTGGCGAGAGCCTCGTCGTTTGTGAGGATGAGACCGCCTCTTGGTCCGCGGAGAGTCTTGTGAGTAGTTGTTGTAGTGATGTCTGCATAGGGAACAGGAGACTCGTGGCAGCCGGCAGCAACAAGACCGGCGATGTGAGCCATATCCACCATAAGGAGAGCGCCTACAGAGTCAGCGATCTGGCGGAGTCTCTTGAAGTCGATAGCTCTGGGGTAAGCACTTGCGCCGGCAACGATGAGCTTGGGCTTGTGCTCATTGGCGAGAGCCTGAACAGTATCGTAGTTTATCATTTCGGTCTCGTCGTCAAGACCGTAGGAAACGAAGTTAAAATACTTACCTGAGAGGTTAACGGGTGAACCGTGGGTAAGGTGACCGCCGTCAGCGAGGCTCATTCCTAGAACGGTATCACCGGGCTGGAGAACAGCGAAATAAGCAGCAGTGTTAGCCTGAGCACCGGAGTGGGGCTGAACGTTAGCGAACTTTGCGCCGAAGAGCTTGCAGGCTCTTTCGATAGCGATAGCCTCAACCTCATCGACACACTGGCAGCCGCCGTAGTATCTTTTTCCGGGGTAACCCTCGGCGTACTTGTTAGTGAGAACGCTGCCCATAGCAGCCATAACAGCAGGAGAAACGATATTTTCGCTTGCGATGAGCTCAAGGTTCCTGCGCTGACGGGCAAGCTCCTTGTCCATAGCCTCGCCCACAGCAGGATCGTAGTCCTTGACAAAACCGATAGTATCCATAAGATCGTTGTACATTATAAAAAGCACTCCTTTAATAAAATTATGCACGAGCATTTACCATATTATTATAACTCAAAACTGAAATAATTTCAATAGGTAAAAGAAAAAAAGTTATTATTTCTGAAAAAGACTGTTATTTCTGAGTATTGATAAGAGTTTCCCAGTCGGGGAGTATATGTGATGAAGCAAGAGCGTAGTATTTCATAACGATGGCAGCGTCAACGGCGTCTATCTTGCCGTCAAAATTAACATCGGCAGCTTTTTTGTACTCTGCGCTTACCGGTGTATTGGGATCAGCGGTGAGAGCGGCGTAGGTCTTCAGGATAGAAGATGCATCCACTGCATCGGTCCTGCCGTTTTTGTTCACATCTCCGTGACCGCGGATTATATTGACGTTGAAGGAGGCGAGAGGCTTTCGCTCTCCGATAGGATATATGGTTATCTCAGCAGTATCGCTGCCGTCTGCGAAGGCCTCAGCAACGGTGGATGGCTGAGCGCCGCAGCTGGAAGAGATGTCGATAGAAACGCTTTGTGTGACATATTTTCCGTTGCTGTCGATGACCGGAGTCTGAGTTTCCACGGTGATGCAGACCTCAAGACCGGCGAGGCTTATCTCGCTGCTGGGATAGTAATAGCGAGTCCTGTCCGGGAGCTTTTTCAGTGAGATAGTAGCGGTCTTGGAAAGAGCCTTGATAGTAAGGTCCTTTTCAGCCAGCTGTGGAGTCTGGTCCCACATGGCGAAGTCCTGTTCGGTGTAGACGTCGATATGCTTATGCATATTGCTTGTATCTATTTTGGAATAGTCAATTGGAGCGCCCTCTTCAACAGTGAGGGTATCCATGATATTGCCGTTGAAATCAAGGAAGGTTATATTGTAGAACACCGGCTCCTTGGTGGTAGGCTCCGGAGTGGGCTCCTCGGTGGTGACCTCGGAACTGCCTTCACCTGTGGAAGCAGTGGACGTTTCTGAGACGGGTGCGGTCGCTGCGGTAACATCGACGGTAGAAGAAACGGCAGGCGTACTTTCCTGAGCAGGGGCTTGACCTCCTGCGGGAGCTTCATTCACGGCAGTTACAGTAAGCGGAAGCAGTGCAGCTGCGGCTGTAAGGGAAATTACCGAAGCAGCGATTCTGAATTTTTTCATATTATCTCCTCTTGTTCCTGATAAAAAACATCCGGCAGTGGTCTGGAAAGGACTGGCACATTTCGGCGTAGGTCTCATAATCCATGACGGTATTCATGAATGAAGCGGACAATATCCTCTCTGAATCCGCTTCAAATGAAAGAGCTGCATAGACCACTACCTCGTCGCCGCTGATATGCTCGGATGCATCCTCAGCTTTTCTCTTGTATTCCTCGAAATACTCTTCAATGGTATCCTGAGTCTGATAGCCGCAGAAAGCAGAATTGACGTAGAGCTTTATATCCATAGTTACGCACCTGTATTTTTGTCACCGGAGGGCTTGTCAACGGCGGTCTGCTGCTCGTCCGCTGAACCGGAGCGCCTTCTGCGGATGCGATAGGTAAGCAGACTGCTTATTATCAGCGTAGCTGTAAACAGCAGGACAAGGATGACTATCCAGAAAGCATTCATAAATATCAGCTCCTCTTTGAAATAAAGTGCATACTGCTGCGGCTGTACATATGAAATTATAGCACACATCTGATAAAATGTCCATAGGAAAGGGATAATTCCTTGAAAAAATATAGTTTAGCCGGTATTATATTGTAAAAAGGCGAATTCGAGACTGAAATAATGTAAAAGATTATCATTAAGACTTGACAAGGGGGATGAAAAAGTGCTATAATAATTGAGTCAAGAATACTGTTCAAAGGGGAGCTGTCTGGAGAGAGGGCTCCTTTTGCGCTTTTTTTGGCGTTTTTTCAGAATTTAGTGCTTGACATTTCTATAACAGGGTGTTATAATAGTATCAGTAAATGACTGTTGGTCATTTTAAGGAGGGATAGCATGGCATCCGAAACAGTAAAAAGAATACTTCAGGCTGAAGCGGAGGCTAACCGGAAGAATACCGAAGCCCGCAAGCGCAGCGAGGAAATAGTCAATGAGGCTTCCGGCGGTTATGCGAAAAGCATACAGAAAAGACTGGGAGATGCTACTGCGGAGACTGCGCGGAAAAAAGCCGGGTATGACTCAAAGCTTGAAGATTACCGCAAGTCTGCCGAGGCAGAATGTCAGAAGACACTGGAAGGTCTTACGGCAGGAGCGGAGAAGAATATGGACGGCGCAGTGGACGCTATAATCCGCAGATTCTTTTAATATATCGTACAATGAGAGGAGTGTGATGTGAAATATGGCGAAGCTCAGAATGAAAAAAATCGAGCTTATTGCTCTTCTGACTGACAGCAAAAAGATCATAGAGCTGCTCCAGAGACGAGGCGCAGTTGAGATATGCCGGAACGATGAGGAGCTTTCAGGTGCCAATGTTTCCGCCGTCATCGGGGAGTTTGAGAAATTCCGCAGTACAGCGGAGCAGGCTCTGGGGATTCTTGATAAATATGCTCCTGAAAAGACCGGCATAGCCGATCTGTTCGGTGGAAAGACCGAGGTGGAGAAGCACGAATTCGGCAGGGAAGCAATGCAGCTGGAAAAGATAATGACGGCTGCCGGAGAGATAATCCGCAATAACCGTATTATCACCGAGACTGAAGCGAATATCGCCCAGACTGACCTGCGGTGCGATATGCTTGAACAGTGGAGCAGTTTGGATGTACCCATGAATTTCAAGGGAACTCAGGCAACGTTGGCTTACATAGGCACAGTGCCGTTTATGACCGACTCTGAGGCAATGGAGGAACAGCTCCCCGAGGGCTGCAGCGTAGAAGTGGTATCCTCCAACAAAGTGCAGACAAATCTGTTTATACTCTGCGGGAAAAATGCCGCACAGGAGGCTGAGGACACGCTCAGGAAGCTTGCTTTCGTGCCAGTGAATGAGCCGGACAGCCGTACTCCTCAGGAGCTTATGGAAGACCTTGGCAAAGAAAGAGCCGGTCTTGAAGAAGCCATAGAGGCTTCCAGAAAGAATATAACAGAGCTGGCAGTACACAGGAAGATGCTTAAATTTGCAATAGATTATCTTCAGATGAGAAAGGATAAGTACGAGGTGCTCAGCTCCATAGGATTTACCGAGAATACATTTGTGCTTACCGGATACGTGCCCGAAAAGTACACCGAGCAGCTGCAAAAGGAGATAGAGGCAAAATTCACTGCCTCCATAACCTATACGGATCCCGGGGAAGACGAGGACGTCCCCGTTCTTCTTGAGAACAGCAGATTCTCCGCACCGGTGGAGGGCGTAACGAGGATGTATGCCATGCCGGGAAAAGGCGACGTCGATCCCACACCGGTAATGTCATTTTTCTATTATCTGTTTTTCGGAATGATGCTTTCGGACGCAGGATACGGTCTTGTAATGGTCATAGGCACCATGTTCGTGCTCAGGAAGGCAAAGCTTGAGACCAGCATGAGAAAAACGCTCATAATGTTCCGTAACTGCGGAATATCCACTGTAATATGGGGAGCGCTGTTCGGAAGCTGGTTCGGAGATATAATTCAGGTAGTTGCCCGTGAGTTCTTCGGATATAATATGGGCAGCACGGCTCTGTGGTTCGAGCCAATATCTGATCCTATAAAGCTGCTGCTGTTTTCATACGCACTGGGAATACTCCACCTGTTTCTCGGAGTCAGTGTATCGTTCAAGATGACGTGGGACAGAGGTGACCGGCTTGGAGCGGTCTTTGACGCGCTGCCGGTATACCTGATAGTGCTGGGAGTAGCTCCCATTGGCGCGAATATGTTTGTAAGCGTGTCATCGCAGCTGAGAAGTATAGGACTGTATGTTATGCTTGCAGGAGTAGTGCTTCTGGTGCTGACAGCCGGCAGGACTTCTAAATCTGTATTCGGAAAGTTCTTCGGCGGGCTGTATGCGCTGTACAATACGGCAACCGGCTATCTGGGAGACATCCTGTCCTATTCGAGACTGCTGGCGCTGGGACTTGCCACCGGAAGCATTGCGGGAGTTATAAATCTTATCGGTACCATGCCGCAGAATTTAGTGCTCAAGGCGGTGCTTCTCACAGTAGTGTTCCTGATAGGACATACAGCAAATCTTGCCATAAACCTGCTGGGAGCGTATGTACACACCGACAGGCTTCAGTTCGTAGAGCTGTTCAGCAAATTTTATACCGGCGGCGGAAGAGAATTCGAGCCGCTTACAGTAAATACCAAGTATATAAAATTCAAGGAGGAAATTAACAATGACTAACGGACTTTTTTTAGCATTAATAGGAGCAGCTCTTGCATCGCTGCTTGCAGGCATAGGCTCAGCAAAGGGAGTAGGACTCGTAGGTGAGGCTGCTGCCGGCGTAGTATCAGTAGATCCTTCCAAGTTCAGCAAGGTGCTGATACTTGAGCTCCTTCCCGGCACACAGGGACTTTATGGCTTCCTTTCTTCACTGCTCATACTCAACAAGATAGGCGTACTGGGCGGAAACGCAGCTGATCTTACAACAGCACAGGGACTTGCTTTCCTTGCAGCTTCTCTCCCCATAGCGATAGTCGGACTCATCTCCGGAATAGTTCAGGGCAGAACAGCAGCTGCCGGTGTAGGCATCACAGCCAAGAATCCCGATCACAACGGCAAGGCTATCATCATGGCTGCTATGGTCGAGACATACGCTATCCTTGCACTTCTTGTATCACTTCTCATGATCGTAAACGTATCTGTATGACGGAGGTAAAAAATGTCAGGGATCGACGAAATACTGGATATGATCTCTGCTCAGCAGAAGCAGACTGAGGAAAGTATGATCCAGGCGGCAAGGTCTAAGGCTGACCGTATGCTCAGCGAGGGAAATGAAAAGGCTGAGGCTGCGTACAAGGATTATATGGACAAAGCAGGAGCTCAGCTGGAAAGAGACTATGAAAACGGCTGCAATTCCGTGGACGCCGAAATGAAAAGACGTATCCTTGCCTGCAAGGTAGGTCTCATAGACGAGGCTCTGGAAAAGGCAGTAAAAAAGCTGAAAAGCCTTCCTGATAAGGAATATTTTGAGATGCTTTCGAGTCTCGCGGAAAAGCATCTGCGTTCCGGCGAAGCTGTTATACAGCTCAGTGCCGGCGATTTAAAAAGAGTCCCGGCGGACTTTGAAAAGGGACTGTCTGCGAAGGCTGAAAAGCTTGGCGGCAGTGTGAAGCTCTCCCGTGAGCCGGCGGATATTTCAGACGGCTTTGTGCTGAGCTACGGGCTTATCTCCGAGAATTGCAGCTTTGGAGCTATTATAGAAGCCGAGCGCGAGGAAGTCCGTGATATAGCGGCAAGAGAGCTGTTTGGGCAGGTGAGCTGATGAATGGTACGAAATATGCCAACGCAGTTGGTGCGGTAAGAGCGATGGAGATCTCTCTGCTGGGCAGGAACGACATGGACCAGCTCATCGCAGCCAAGACCTCCGCGGAGCTCTCATCGCTGCTGGCAGGAAAAAACAGGAGCGGCATTTCTCAGAACACTATGGATGAGGTATGGGAAATGCTCATGAGCTATGCTCCCGATTGCAGCGAGCTGAAAATACTGCTTTACAAGAATGATTTCCATGACCTCAAGGCAGTGCTTAAGGCGAAGATCTCGGGCAGAGATCCTGCACATTATATCATCACGCCGGCTAATGTAGATGCCGACACTATCAACAGAGCGTTTACCTCCAAGGATTACAGCATACTTCCGAAGCACCTGCGCAGCACAGCGGAGGAGGCTTACGAGCTTGCCACGCGCACTCTCGATGGACAGCTTTCGGATTCGCTCATAGATGCGGCAGCACTTTCAGAGCTCCAGAAGGGAGCTGAGGTTACCGGCAGTGATTTTATGATAAGATATGCACAGCTCACAGCAGCCTGTGCCGACATCAAGACTGCGTACAGGTGCAGCATAACGATGAGGTCGCGTCAGTTCATGGAAACTGCTGTATGCGGTACAAAGGGTTTGGATAAGAACGAAATGATAAAGGCAGCGCTGTCCGGCACAGACAGCCTTCTGAGCTATCTTGAAACGACTCCTTACAGCGAGGCAGCTGTGCGTCTGCGGGAATCACCTGCTAAATTCGAGAAATGGTGCGACGATGTTATCATGGAGCTCGCTGAGAGCGCACGTACCAAAGCCTTTGGTGCAGAGCCTCTTGCCGCATATTACATTGCTAAGGAGGCGGAGCTGAAAAACCTCCGTATACTGAAGGTCTGCAAGGAATGCGGCTCTGACAGGGAAACTATAACTGAAAGGATGAGAAAGCTTTATGTATAAGACCGCTGTCATCGGCGATACAGCCAGCGTATCAGGATTTGCGGCACTGGGGCTTTCTGTGTTCCGCGAAACTGATCCTGAAAGGATAAAAAAACTGATATCCAAGCTTGCTGCAAGCGATTTTGCTGTTATATACATTACTGAGCCGGCTGCCGCACTTGTGACCGACACTATCAACAAGTACCGGAGCTGTAAGCTCCCGTCCATAGTGCTCATACCGGCGATAGAAGGCAATACCGGTGACGGTATGAGAGGTCTCCACGAGGCAGTTGAAAAGGCGGTAGGCTCAGACATACTTAATTAGAAATGAGGCGGATGATTTCCAATGAGCAGTATAGGAACAATAGTTAAGATCTCCGGTCCGCTTGTTGTAGCCGACGGCATGAGAGACTCGAATATGTTCGATGTTGTGCGCGTCAGCAGCAAGCGTCTTATTGGTGAGATAATAGAGATGCACGGTGACCGTGCTTCGATTCAGGTATACGAGGAGACCTCCGGACTTGGCACCGGCGAACAGGTGGAATCCACCGGAGAGCCCATGAGCGTTGAGTTGGGACCGGGACTTATCGGCAGTATTTTCGACGGTATACAGCGTCCCCTTGACGATATACGCAGGGCTGCCGGAAACAATCTTCAAAGAGGCGTTGAAGTGCCCTCACTGAAAAGAGAGCCCCTCTGGAAGTTTGAGCCGACTGTCAAGGTTGGAGACAAGGTCATCGGCGGCGATGTTATAGGTACAGTACAGGAAACAGATATAGTTCTGCATAAGATAATGGTGCCCAACGGCACCGAGGGCACAGTCTCCGAGATAAAGAGCGGAGAATTCCACGCAGATGATACCGTATGCGTGATAAAAACTGATAAGGGCGATAAGGAACTCTCACTCATACAGAAATGGCCTGTCCGCCGCGGCAGACCGTACAGCAAGAAGCTCTCGCCTGATATGCCTCTTGTTACCGGACAGAGAGTAGTAGACTGCCTTTTTCCCATAGCCAAGGGCGGTGTGGCAGCTATCCCCGGACCTTTCGGAAGCGGTAAGACCGTTACCCAACACCAGCTTGCAAAGTGGGCGGACGCTGACATAATCGTATATATCGGCTGCGGAGAGCGCGGCAACGAAATGACCGACGTTCTTAATGAATTCCCGGAGCTTATAGATCCCCACACAGGAAAATCTCTTATGGAGCGCACTGTGCTCATTGCGAATACTTCGGATATGCCTGTTGCAGCCCGTGAAGCCTCGGTCTACACCGGAATCACGATAGCTGAATACTACCGCGACATGGGCTATTCGGTAGCGCTCATGGCAGATTCCACCTCACGCTGGGCGGAGGCTCTGCGTGAGATGTCGGGACGTCTTGAGGAAATGCCCGGCGATGAAGGCTACCCTGCATATCTGGGAAGCCGCCTTGCACAGTTCTATGAGCGTGCAGGAAGAGTCATCTCCACAGGCACCGAGGGCAGGGAGGGAGCTCTTTCCGTTATCGGTGCGGTATCACCTCCCGGAGGCGATATATCCGAGCCTGTATCGCAGGCAACTCTCAGAATCGTAAAGGTATTCTGGGGACTGGATTCAAATCTTGCCTACCAGAGACACTTCCCGGCGATAAACTGGCTCACGAGCTATTCCCTCTATGCGGATTCACTTGCAAAGTGGTATGATAATAATGTTTCGGCGGACTGGATGAAGGACAGAGCACGTTTCATGTCTATACTCCACGATGAAGCCGAGCTGAAGGAAATAGTAAAGCTCATCGGTATGGATGCTCTTTCCGCCGGTGACCGACTGAAAATGGAGACTGCCCGTTCAATACGTGAGGACTTCCTGCACCAGCTCGCCTTCCATGAGGTGGACACCTATTCAAGTCTGAAGAAGCAGCTCTATATGATGAAGCTCATACTCACGTTCAACGATGAGGCTGCCGAGGCTGTAAAGAAGGGCGCTGACATTGAGGAGGTCGCCGGACTTGCTGTAAGAGAGAAGATCGGACGTTTCAAGTATGTTCCCGAGGAAAAAACAGATGAAGAATACAGCAGGATCAAAGTTGAGATCTCATCGGAGCTCGATGAGCTGCTGAGAAGGGAGAATGACTGATGCCAAGAGAGTACAGGACCATTGAAGAAGCTGCCGGACCGCTGCTTCTGGTCAAGGATGTTGAGAATGTGACCTACGGAGAGCTTGCCGAGATCAGGCTTACCAACGGCGAGCGCAGACGCTGCCGCGTGCTTGAGATAGACGGCAGCAACGCACTTGTTCAGCTGTTTGAAAATGCAGCAGGTATCAACCTCAAGGACAGCAGCGTAGTATTCTCCGGTCATCAGATGGAGCTGGGCGTGTCTGAGGATATGCTGGGAAGAGTATTTGACGGTATGGGACGTCCTATCGACGGAGGTCCCGAGATTATCCCAGATAAGAGAATGGATGTTAACGGACTTCCTATGAATCCTGTCGCCAGAAGATACCCTCAGGAGTTCATACAGACCGGCGTTTCTGCTATCGACGGACTCAATACCCTTGTAAGAGGTCAGAAGCTGCCTATATTCTCGGCAAGCGGACTTCCTCATGCACAGCTTGCCGCACAGATAGCAAGACAGGCAAAGGTCCGCGGCAAGAACGAGCAGTTTGCAGTTGTGTTTGCCGCAATGGGCATTACCTTTGAGGAATCGGAATACTTTGTTGAGAGCTTCAGGTCTACCGGAGCGCTGGACAGAACGGTACTGTTTGTAAATCTTGCGAATGATTCCGCTATCGAGCGTCTTGCAACGCCTAAAATGGCGCTGACTGCTGCGGAGTATCTTGCCTTTGAAAAGGGAATGCACGTGCTTGTAATACTTACGGACATAACTAACTATGCGGATGCGCTCCGCGAGGTCTCCGCTGCCCGTAAGGAGGTGCCCGGAAGAAGAGGCTATCCCGGATATATGTATACCGACCTTGCAACTATCTATGAGCGTGCCGGAAGACAGGACGGAAAAGAGGGAAGTATCACAATGATACCTATCCTCACCATGCCTGAGGACGACAAGACTCATCCTATCCCGGACCTTACCGGTTATATCACAGAGGGACAGATAATACTTTCCCGTGAGCTTTACCGCAAGGGAATAAATCCCCCTGTGGATGTACTTCCGTCGCTTTCACGATTAAAGGATAAGGGTATCGGCGAGGGAAAGACTCGTGCCGACCATTCCGACACCATGAACCAGCTCTTCTCAGCTTATGCAAGAGGTAAGGACGCAAAGGAACTCATGGTAGTTCTTGGCGAAGCTGCTCTTACTCCCACCGACCTGCTGTATGCTAAGTTTGCCGATGAATTCGAGCGCAGATATGTATCTCAGGGCTTTGAAAACAACCGCAGCATTGAGGACACCCTTTCTATCGGCTGGGAGCTGCTAAGACTCCTTCCGAGAAGCGAGCTGCGCCGTATCAGGGAAGAATATCTTGTTAAATACTATGATACTCAGAAATGAGGTGTGCTGATTGGCAAGACTTAATGTAAATCCCACGCGAATGGAGCTCAGCAAGCTGAAAAGCAAGCTCGTATCTGCAAGAAGGGGACATAAGCTGCTGAAGGATAAGCGCGACGAGCTCATGCGCCAGTTTATGATACTCATAAAGGAGACCAGACAGCTCAGAAGTGAAGTAGAAAAGTCCATTGCTGAGGCAAACCGTTATATGGCAGTGGCAGGTTCGGTCATGCAGAGAGAGATACTGGAAACGGCTCTTATGCTCCCGAAGCAGGAGGTTGAGCTTGAGGTCTCTGACAAAAATGTTATGAGCGTATATATACCGGTATTCAAGACCAAGTACCGTACTGACGATACCAACGACATATACTCCTACGGAACAGCATTCACCTCCATAGACCTGGACGGAGCGGTTAAGGCTCTGAGCGATGTCTTTCCGAAGATGATCAGACTTGCGGAAACGGAGAAGGCTTGTCAGCTTATGGCAGACGAGATAGAAAAAACACGCCGCCGCGTCAATGCTCTGGAGCATATCATGATACCGGATTATGAAGAGACAATAAAATTCATCACCATGAAGCTCTCCGAAAACGAGAGAAGCACAACGACCTCGCTTATGAAAGTCAAGGATATGGTATTGAAGCAGTCTCACAATTTTACCTGAACTTAGCTGAATAATGATAAAAGCCTGTACTCCGGGAGAGCTTCCGGGATACAGGCTTTGTGCAAGAAAAAAGCGTACACAGGGTACACCTGATAAACATATTGAGCCTGTCGGCGGAGTTGAACCGCCGTCCTCCGCCTTAGCAGGGCGGCAGCTCTCACTTTGAGCTATACAGGCTTGCCGGGCGGCAGAACCGCATCTCCTTCCTGCAGAGAAGGCACTTGTATAAGCTACCGGCAATTATATTTTAGCATGGCATTAATATTTTGTCAAGCGGAAGGAGGCAACGCTGTGCGGATATGTCTCATTTGCAGAAAAAGGAACATAGACCACTATGGGATATGCGGTGAATGTCAGGCTCTGAATGATGATATGCGTGGTATGTACCGTGATCTGTGCGGAATGAACGCACTCGTCACAGGCGGCAGGATAAAGATAGGCTACGCAGTATGTCTGCGCCTTTTGAGACAGGGCGCGAGCGTTATCGCTGTCACACGCTATCCTAAATCCGCCCTTGAAAGCTATATGCAGGAGCCGGACTATGACTCTTTCCGGGACAGACTGAACGTCATCGGCTTCGACCTCATGCGCGTTGACCGTATACACGAGCTCATAGCTAAAGTGGAGGAGCTCTGCAGCGGAAAGCTTGATATACTGGTAAATAACGCTGCTCAGACAGTAAAGAAATCCAACGGGTATTACGCCGGACTGACTGCCCACGAGGGCTCCCTTATGCTTGAAAGCAGCAACCTTTATCCGCTTGCGCCTCCTGACAGTTCATTGTCTATAATGCCGAGCATCGAGCCGGTGGATTACAGCGAGACAGAACGTGATAATTCGTGGGTACGCAAGCCCGAGGACATTTCTCCGCAGGAGCTTCTGGAGGTGCAGCTCATCAACGTTACAGCGCCATTCATGCTTACTAACGGTCTGCGGCGCTGCCTTGCAAACAGCGATTCACGCAACCGCTTCGTGATAAATGTCAGTTCAGTGGAGGGAAGATTCAATACCAAGCAGAAGCTTGCTCGTCACGTACATACCAACATGGCTAAGGCTTCGCTGAACATGATGACGCATTCCATTGCATCTGATTTTGCAGGAGACAGGATATTTGTATATTCCTGCGATCCGGGCTGGGTGTCGAATCAGTTCCCGCCGGGGTACGAGATAAGTCAGGAATTCGAGCCGTATCTCTCCTATGACGACGGCGCTGCGAGAGTACTGTACCCCATTACTTTGCACCTTACCGATGAAACCATCAAGGACAGCGGACTTTTCTTCAAGGATTACAAAATTATTCAATACTGAGGTGAAATATGACTGTAAATGAACTTGTAAAGGGCAAGGAACTCCTGAAGGCATCGGAGGTATACGCTCCCAGCGAGCCTGATACAAAAGCGAAAAGAGCCGGCTATCATGTACCGCTTTTTGATCTTACACGTGAAGAGGCAAAGGCTCAGGGCTGGCATTACAAGCAGAAATCCGGCGGAAGACTGAGGATAACCCATTATACCGGCACAGAGAGTGAAGTAGTTGTACCACACAGCATTGGCGGTCATATCGTCAACGAGGTGGGCAGTGAAGCCTTTGCGAATGTGAAGTCAGGAATTGTTTTTCTTCCGGACAGCATAGTGCGAATAGGGGAGGGCTGTTTCTCTGAGAGCAGCATAAGACGTGCGGTGCTTCCGGAAAGCATTACCGAGCTTCCGGACAAGTGCTTTTTCGGCTGCAGAAAGCTGGAAAGCGTAAGGTTTTCTGAGAATCTCAGGACCATCGGGAACAGAACTTTCATGTACTGCGAGAAGCTGAAGCATTTCACCATAACGAGCAGTATGTGGGTGTTTGGCGAGGAGATATTCCGTTCCAGCGGACTTGAAGGTTTTTATGCGGAGAAAGGTACGGCTTTTCGTTTCAGCGGCAGCATTTTTACCGATACTCCTCTGCACAGGAACTATTCCCTGATAATTGCTCCTATAACCGGAAGTATGTACGATTACAAGGTGCTGCTCGTGGGCTCTATGAAGACTGTGCGCTTCCATAAGGGCTCGAATGTGGTTTTCAGGAAGGGCTCAATTCAGCATGGCTGTACACTTGATCTTTCCGAGTGCAGCAGCGTTGATTTCGAGTACGGTGCATTTTCGAGCAAACGTGATAACTGGGGAATCATCAATTCTCACTGTCTTGTTAATGCTATAATGCCATACACTTCAAAAGCCTATATTCCTCACTACGCCAGAGCATATTACCCCGGCGGCAGCAAATATCCTTACAGGAGCTGGTTCACCGATGTGCAGATAAGCGGTAATTCTGCGGCAATGAAGCCGAGAAACAGCTCACTGCCGGAGTACTGCTTTACCGTCCGTGATTTTGATGATGTAAAAATAGAAGACCTTGTGGTTGACTGTGGAATGAACTGGACGCTTTACGAGCCGCAGGCATTTGCGAGCTATGCCCTCAGGAGCATTGTTATAAAAGGTAATATCCACGGCAATGGACGACTGTTCGCCGATAGCTGCTGCTCGCTGGAAAAGGTCACATTAGACAAGAATACAGTTTATATCCCTACCGAAGACATTTCAGTCCACAATTATCTGCTGGGGGCATTCCGTGATGTCAACGGAAGGCACTGCAGGTGTTTTGACAGCAGCGTTTACGATAAGGTCTTCACAGAGCCGCCTAAAGACTGGGGTTACAGAGGCATGAAAAGGCTCAGTCAGAAGCAGCTTATCATTATCGCAATAGCTGTGTTGAGAAGTTCTCCTGCCCTGTTTGAGAACCGCGAGATGTATGCGAAGTATCTGAATGCCCACAAACGTTATGCAACTCTGATATACGATAAGCTGCCGAAAGACTATTCTTATTTTCTTAGTAAATTTTATGAGGTGCAGCCTATGGCAAACGCAAGACGCGGCTTCATGCCGACTGATGAAAGGGATTTCGGTGAAAAGAGCCTTACTGTTCTGAGAAGAGCCGCAGAGGAGGTTTTGTTCCTCCAGAATCGTGGCTATCCGATGACGAGTGCAACAAGATTTATTGGTGACCATTATCAGCTCTCTGAGCGGCAGAGACTTGCCCTTGCAAGGACTGTCTCACCGCTGGCAAGTGTAGTAGAAAGAAAAAGCCGTCAGGTCACTGACATTGCCGGAGAGACTTTATACATAGACGGCTTCAATGTGATAATAGGGCTTGAAATAGCTTGTTCACAGTCTATGCTGTTCAGGTGCATGGACGGCACTGTCCGCGACCTTGCAGGTTTGCACGGAACATACCGTCTTATACCTCAGACTGACGAGGGTATAAGATTGCTTATCAAGGCGCTCAGTGAGCTGAAGGTTGCAAAAGCTGTCATCTACCTTGACAAACCCGTTTCCAATTCAGGCAGACTTAAACAGCGTATATACGAGCTTGCCGCGGATATACCCTTTGAGCTTGAAATCCTGACAGAGGACGCTGTTGATTCGATACTTAAAACAAAACCACTCATAGCTTCTGCGGATGCTGTGATCCTTGATGAAGGCTACAAGTGGTTCAATCTAAACAGATACATAGTGGACACCTATATTGGCAGCTATCCCTATGTGGATATAGTCCCCACATTCGAGTAGAGTATCGCTTCAGATAAAAAAAGGAGAGTACAATGATAGCAAAAATAATTGTAAAATGTATTATATACAATAAGAACCTTAACAGATTTCTTTTGATACAAAGAGGACAGAGTGATGATATAGGTGCCGGTACATGGGAGAATGCTGGCGGAAATATAGAAACCGGAGAATCGCCTGAAGAAGCTGTAATGCGTGAGGTCAGGGAAGAAACAGGCATTACCGATATTAAGATCAATAATATCGCCTATATTTCGATTTTAGAACGTGAATTACCGGCTCTGATCATAGTATATATGTGTGAAACAGACACTGAGAACATCAGCACCAGTTTTGAACATCAGGCATATATCTGGGCAGATGAGAAGAAATGCAGAGAACTTCTTCCAAGTGCAATTATCAGTGATTTTGAAAAAAACAGAGTATTTGATCATCTGCGTGAGAATAAACTGTGATCATTATCTATTTTAGTGGCGGAACGCGTGATCTTATTTGAGTTCATCGTCTACATTTTTAAATCCGATCACGATATTGAAGCTGCCGCTGCCAATATCCATTCTGGCAAATTCCACCCGATATGAGCGTATCCTGTCATCAAAGACACGACGGAACGGAACAGAATATAACGGCTTTCCTTCCGTATTCGAGATTATCTTTTCAGGTGTTACAGCCTCAAGGAAGCGCTGACGGTCCTCTTCCAGAACAAGCTTTGAGTAAAAGACAAAGGCATCATAATACCTTTTGAGCTTTACGGCTTCCTGTGTCGGGATAAGATGGACCATCTCATTATCAACACGGAAGAGCTCAAACTGTTGAGTTGCCATATCCTTGATAAACCATACTGAATCATAGCTGCGTGTCAGAGCTTCGATAATTGCGGAACGTTCACGGAGAGACTGCTGTATCTGCAATTCCTTGTTTACCTCTTCGTCCACATTCCTGAATCCGGTCACGATACCGGTTTTGCCATCGGGCAGATCAAGCTTTGAAAACTCCACGCGGTAATAGCGGATACCGTTTTCAAATACTCGGCGGAACGGCACTGAATAGATCAGCTTATTTTCCGTATTTCTGACAATGCTTTCAAGTGAGACTCCGTCCAGGAACTGCTGTCTGTCCTCCTCATATACCAGCTTGGAATAGAAGGCAAATGCTTCCGAGAACTTCTTGAGCTTCAATGCCATATGTGCAGGCATAAGGTGGACCATTTCCTGATCAATACGGTACAGCTCAAACTGCTGTGTTTCAATATCGTTAATGAGCCATACAGAATCGTATCCTTTTGTAAGTGCTTCGATAACAGCAGAGCGGACAGCCTTATCCGATTCTGCCTGCTGGTGCATATCCGTATTATCTGTAAAGAAAACAAGATAATAGCCGTTATCGTTTTCGGCTTCAATATGCTGTCCGTAATAATTAACCCAGCGTATTTTGCCGTCCTTGCGAATGATTCTGAACTCTACAAAATCCTGTTCGGAATGGTCTTCTTTGATCTGTTTCTTTATCGAGTCAGAAACGCCGGAATAGTCGTCCGGGTGAATCATGCCGCGGAAGGTAAAGCCTGAATACTTCTTGAAATCCTCAAGGTTTTCGCAGCCGAAGATATTGCAGACAGCCTTGTTGGCATACATCAGTTCCTCGCTCTGATCGGCCTTGTATATGAACAGACCGCCGAGCATATGTTCACCGAAGGGCTCGATGACAGAAAGGATGCGTTCGATAGGGAGATCTTCCTTTGGATCCTGTATGGAAAGAATTGCAACAACAACTGCTGTATCGCCTGTTTTCGTGTTTGTATCTATCCAGCGTGCAAATGCGTGCATAACAGAACCGTCCGGAAGCTTCAGATCAAAGAATGACAGGCCTTTGCGTTCCATACATTTTTTTGCAACATAGTTTCCGAAAGTGTTGCTGAATTCTGTGAACTCATGTGACATGAATTGCGTATCCATACCGAAAAATCGTTCCATAAAATGACGGTAGGAGGAGTTGCAACGCACAAAGCGTGCTGATTTGCCGCTTATCTCAATGATACCGACAGGGATAGAATTAAAGGAATGACGCAGAGAGTCCTCATCCTGACTGGCGACCATGTCCAGATCGTAAAGATCTATGCTGCCTATCGTCTCGAAATAGTCGGACGCTTCCGTATCTTCGTACCCAATCTGTTTATTGTTCCTGTATCTTTCAAGGATAGCTTCATAGGGTATCGGTTTGCTGAAATAGTAGCCCTGAAGCTTGGAGCAGCCGATCTCCTGAAGAAAATGTACCTGTTCTTCCGTTTCAACGCCCTCGCAGACTGTGCTGACCTTCAGTGAAGCCGCCATTCTCATCAGTTCGGTCAGAACGACTCTGGCATTGTCACTCTCGTCAAGCCTGCGAAGAAAGCTCATATCAAATTTCAATAGGTCAAAGCGGATGCTCTGCACTACTTCGAGGGAAGAGTAGCCGCTTCCGAAATCGTCGAGCCATACAGGGAAACCAAGCTCCTGAAAACGTGCGACCTGTCCTTTCATAAATTCGAGGCTGCCGCCGATCACACTCTCAGTTATCTCAACTGTTATCATGTCTCTCCGGATGCCTGCATCGTCAACACGCTTTCTGATCTCTTCAACAATATCGCAGGAACTGAAATCAGAACGGGAAAGATTGACAGAATGCGGAACTATGGTCAATCCGGATTGTTTCTGACGCTTCATCTTTTCCAGTGTCTGTTCGAGCACACACAGATCCAGTTTATATATCTGTCCGGTTTCCTCAAGATAGGGGATAAAATCGGCAGGCGACAGGAAGCCCTTTTCAGGATCTATCCATCTTGCCAGAGATTCTTCTTCACACACCTTTGAATTGAGCGCACGGACTATGGGCTGGTAATACACCTGTATCCATTTTTCGCTGATAGCTTTATCTATGTTTGACTGGATATAGCGTCGTTTATTATTGATCTCGCTTAGTTCTCTGGTATAATAATTGAAGCAGGAAGTTTCGGATTTGCTGATCTCATCACAAGCCATTTTAGCCCTGTCATAAGCTGTGCTGACCGGAACATCCTCAAAGGCAGTTGAATAAATGCCTACTCTTGCAGGCAGATGATGTTCCGATTTGCTGAATTCATCGAAGAAATGCCTGATGTTCTCTTCAAGCCAGTCCTCTGTCGTTGATACAGCAAAGCGGTCAGCAGAGATATGGCAGCAGTCCTCATGTCCGAAAACCCGTGCAAGGATGTTCGCAGCAGACTTCAGAAGTCTGTCGCCTTCTGCGAATCCATACCTGGAGTTATAGTATTTCATGCCGTTCAGATCTATATACAGAAGACAGCCTGATCTGCCCTCATGAAGGACACGCTCTTTACCGACCTCACAATGCTTGAAAAAATAGGTCAGATTCGGGAGCCCTGTCAGCATATCGTAATTTGCGGTCCGGAGGATACTTTGCTCATGAAGAACGCTGTTTATCACACGATTCATACCGTTGGCGGCAGACTCCTCGCCTTCTATATATGTACCCTCATCCATATACCATACATGAGCAAGACGCTCGCCGGTTTCCGAGAAAAAATGCTTTCCGTGAGCATGAATCACATGATAGTCGGAATCCACACCTGCTTTTGTCCTGAAAACGACATCATAATCATCGTTATCATCACCTGTTGCAAATTGCCAGGCGGCTTTGGCTATTCTTTGCCTGTCGTCAGGATGTGTGTCTTTATACATATCGTGATCCATATCCCAGACAGCCTGTTTGCGGTCAGTATATCCCAAGAGATCGCAGAAGCCATCCGAAACAAGAACAGTGACGATACTGTTGTCAACGAATTTGAATACCGCAAGGGGATGTTTCTGACATTCAAGAGCTGATCTGATTTTATCGGATAAGGTAAATTGATTCATAATATCAGCCGCCTTTCATTCTCACGAATAAACAAAGCATGATTTTTCCGGTTCTAAAGTATTTCACTCAGTTTGCTGAGTTGTTTCTCATCATAATACATAGTGGTTCTCACGTAGGCACATATGCATCCGAATCATCAAAGTCTACTTTAGGGTAATTATACCATATTTTGATATTTTTGTCAAGTGATATTATTAAAGCTGCCGTATCGTGTCAAGGTTTATATTACTTTGAATTCAACACTTCAGCGTTTTGTGCCTCAATTACGGAGACACTTTTTTATTGACAAGAGTTTAGACTTCTGATATTATAAGAATATACATTACAAGATACTGCAATTCTGAAGATTGGTAGGTGAATATTATGAAGCTCATACAACTAACAGCTGCTTTCATCGCAGGCATGACCGCGATAACCCCGCTTTTGTTTAATAGTTCTCCTGTCACTGTGTTCGCAGAAGAGACCGTCGCTGAATCCTCGCTCCCTGACTGGGTGCCGGCAGACTTTGGAGCTGCACTTGAATTCCGCAATACCTACGGTACAACACACATACAAGACGGGCTTGTGTGCCTTGTATTCAAGGAAGAACGCGAGTGTGAACGCAAGGGAGATACAAAAGGCGAGCCGCATTATCGGATAAGTGCTTCGGATGGCGTAATGCAGCAGATTAAGGATGACACATACGGAACTGAAAACAGCAGCTCCGATTATGAGGTCGTTGTTTACAAACCGCTTGAAGCAGGCGATTTTGAAATATCGCTCATTGATAACTGGGTGAAATCATCGTCCCTTGAACCGGAATTGGGATATGTGCATTATCTTGCATACCATACTTTCTCCGTTGACGAAAATAAAAGCATTACTGAGACTGACCGTTTCAGCTGGATGCCTGACTGTCTGACGGAGTATCAGGATTATGTGCAGAAAAACGGCGAAGTTTCCGTTAAAGATAATCTTATAGTATTCTGCCTTGATTCCGCTGCCGTTACGCCTTACACTTGGCAGCAGATGCATACGGGATTCGGCGATCATGCTGAACTGTATGAATATTATGATTGCAGCAAGGAAACGGAAATCCCTCTGGACGGCGGCACAATACACCTATTGAAGGTTTTTCAGGCTACCAAAGACGGCTATGTGACTATCGGTCTTGAATACAGGGATGATCTCATAGACGAATCCGATAAGCCTGCTGAAAAATCACTGGTTGCCGACTGCGTGATAATTGATGATGCGAAGTCAGTCCTTCTTGCAGATACCGCATGTTTCAGTATCACTGACAGCAAGACCGGAAAGCTCGTTGATATTGACGAAAACGACAAGATATTCCTGAATCCGGATATACGTTATTCTGCCGGTGAGGAAGGAATCTATGCAAGCGCAGATATCGCATCAGTGCAGATGACTGAAAATCCGTTTTACTGGGATATTGCACAGTACAAAGATGCGGATAAATTTGAGGTCGGCCTGCTTTACAGCAATATACCGGATGGCTGTTTCGTTGATACTGAAAGCACAGTTGTCAGAAAATTCGATAACGGCGCTATGGACTACACGTTCAAGCTTAAAAAAGTTGTAAGCGGCGATGCCAACGGTGACGGCGAATTCAATGTTGCCGATGTGGTATCGTTTCAGAAGTGGCTGCTTGCTGCGCCTGATGCACAACTCACAAACTGGAAAGCAGTTGACTTCTGCAATGACAACAGGCTGAATGCCTTTGACCTGTGTCTGATGAAGCGTGAGCTTGTCAGGAAAACTGCCACGACCTATGTTGTGCCCGATGAGCAATTTGAGTTCGGAGTTCCTTTCCGTGTTGCAGAGGATGGTCTGAAGCTCTATCTCGGACCAGACGAAAGCTATGAAGCAGTCGCTTCCATTCCTGCGGATACCCGCCTGATCGAGAAAGGTGTGCAGAACGGAAACAATGAGTGGCTGTTTACAGAATATAATGGACAGTACGGCTGGATCAACACATTGGATACGGAAGGTAAATTGGTTATCTATTTTGAAGAAGCTACCAAAAAGCCTGTCATCTACCTCTATCCCGAAGAAGAGACCGATGTTCATGTGGAGCTTGAACTGACGGAATCTGAGCTTAATTCAACGTACCCGAAGTATAACAACGGCTGGGATATTATTGCGTCTACGGACGGCACGCTTCTGAACAAAGCAGACGGCAGCCACCACAGATATCTTTTCTGGGATGCTGTGAATTGCCGTACAAGATTTGATTTCTCCAAAGGCTTCTGCGTGGCAGGCAGCGATACCGAGAGTTTCCTCAAAGAAAAGCTCACCTATATGGGCTTGACTGAGGAAGAAATGAACGACTTCATCGTCTACTGGCTACCGCTTATGGAGCACAATGCGTATAACCTCATTTCTTTCCAGGGTGAAGCCTATACGAATTCTGCGAAGCTGAATATTGTTCCCGAACCAGACAGTGAGTGCCGTATCTTTATGGCATATGTTCCGCTTGACAACACCGTGGAGATCGAGCCGCAGCAGCTTGATACCTTTGAGAGAACAGGCTTCTCTGTTGTTGAATGGGGCGGTGCTGAGATCAGGCAGTAACTGTTCAGTTAATATGGCTAAACCTGGTGCATTAAAAAGGAACGCTTCCACCGTATATTCCGGAGGAAGCGTTCCTTCTATTAGGGAAATTATATGAAATAGTAACTGGTGGAGTTGAACACAGCGGCAGCATTGCCGCTGATATGCTTTGAGCGCGAAGAGATCAGCAGCGTGTGTGTACCTGACTGCCTTTGAGCTCCTTGCCGTTTACAGCGTACATCTCAGAGATAGTCACTACCTGCCAGCCTTGTGACTTGAGGTAGGGGAGAACTTCCTCCATATCTTTCTGGTATGCGTATCTTAAGCAGAGATCCTTAGTTCAGATAAGTAAAGAGATGTCACATAAAAATCACTGTATAAAAGTCGAGCCGCCTCGTATGAGGCGGCAATACAATTAGAATAGTAATTATTACCGAGTATCTCTGTAACACATATCCGTGAATGTTAATTCATCACTTCATCGGCTATTTCAAGCAGATTATCCTTATCTGTTCCCCTGCTAAGCGAAACTGAATAGAAGTGTCCGTCTTTTACCCACGAAGCTATATGGTAGCTGTCGCCGTATCCCTTGAGGGTAATATCAATTCCGCTCAGCTTTTCAGTCTCAACAGTTGTGAATTCATAGTATTCACCAGTGATGTTCTCGGTATCTTTGCCGACACGGAAGCAGCAATCTTCGCCGTTTTTGCCGTAGTAATCAGCTTCCGCAAAGCTGTCGAACATTATTGAATAGCTGGCGTTCATGACATCAAAGGGCAGCTTTGATATGTCGTGTATCTCAACACCGAAGTCCTTGGAGAGCTCAGCGGCGCTGTTATATGAAGTACCTCCGTAGGTGAGGGTATCATCTACAATAGGCGTAGAGGTCAGCTGTTCATTCACTGTCGGTTTATCGGGCTTTTTATTCATTGAATCGGTATTCTTCATGACTGTGACTGCACCGAATACCACAACAATGCAGGCTGCCGCACCCAATGCTGCACTTATCATCCTGCTTATGCGGCGGCGCTTCTGCTTTGCACTGACATTGGAAATGATACGCTCACGCATTTCGTCAGTAAGCTCTATATGTTCCATAATCTCATTATACTTGCTCACAGAAATCATACTCCTCTTTCAGTATTTCCCTGAGTTTTTCCCTTGCGCGTTTTAGTCTTGTGCGGATATTCGCACCTGATTCGCCGAGTATATCTGCTATCTCGTCAGTCTGATAGCCCTCCTCGTAGAACAGGTGGATGACCTCCCGGTAGTTCTCCGGGAGCTCCTTCACAGCGTCCCATACAAATGACAAGTCCTGCCTTTCTTCTGCCACAAGCTCGTCTTTCAGCTCATCAGCGGCGCGGAGCTTGTTGTACTCTATCCTGTTTTTTGACAGGTTGGCAGTCACTCTCATCAGCCATGCTTTTTCGTGTTCATCGCTCTCGAACACCGGAGCCTTGTCAAGGAGCTTCATCAGCGCGTCCTGCAATATCTCCTCGGAATCCTGCATATTGTGGAGATATGAGTACGCCAGTCTGAGCAGTCTGCTGCCGTACTTATCCATTATCACACGGAGGTACTGCTCCTGTGAATCAGTTTTTGCCACAGAGCGCTTTTTTGCAAAGGGAAGTGCTGCAAAGCTGTATATTGCAAGGAATATTCTCCGCACTATCCCTGTGGGCGAAAGAGAGTTGTCCTGTAAAGCAAGTTCCATATTCTGCTCCTGTTATCAGTTGTTTTCTGCGATAATTGCTGCTATATCAGCCTTTGCAGAATCAGCGGCAACGCCGTTATCTGCGTAGTAAGCATAGCTATATTTGCCGTCATTCCATACTGCTCCGAAAACCTTTCCGTCATTGCCGCGGAGAGTAACCACAGCGCCTGAAATATCCGTTTCGCTCGCCTCGCTGTAAGTGTTGTAATCGCCGGAAATATCGTCTGTACCGTTTCCTTTGCGGAAACCTGCGCTGTCGCTGCCATTGTCGTATGCTGCCTCAGCGATGCCCTTCATAGCCTGAACGAGATACAGCTTTCTTCCGCTGAGAGTATTAGGTGCTGCGAACTCAATTCCGGCAGCATTTGCCGCCTCTTCAACAGTTTCATAGCCTGCCCAAGGATTTGCGATCTGGTTATTGTGTTCCTCTGTTTCTTCCTCTGCTGCACCGTATCCGCTGCCATACTCACCGAATGCGATCTCGTCTATACTGGAGATCTCACCGTTGCCTTCAAGGTCTGCATAAACTGTGACTAATGCAAATTCAGGTTCTGCGCCGGGAACTGTTGCTGTAACGCGGCAGAGCAGGAGGTAATTTGAACCTGAAACTACCTGACATCCAAGGTATGCGACTGGCTCTAAAGCTGCACCTGTAAGAGTTTCAGTGGCTTTATCGAATGTCTTTTTCACATCAGCGTTCTTAGCAATATCAGTGTCGCCGCTATTTGCCGACCAGCCTCCGTCAAGTGTGTCGCTGCCGATAATGGTCTTTGTGTCAGTTATCTCAGCCTTGCCCTGCAAGTCCTCATAAATGTATACGAGCTCGATAGTAGGTTCAGCTTCGGGAACAGTTGCCTTGCCTCTGCAAAGAATGCAGTAGTATGTGCCTGCAACTACCTGTGTGCCGATGAACGCAAGGGGCTCATACTCCATACCTGTGAGTGTTGCTGTTGCCCTTTCAAAAGCTTTCTTAGCGTTCTTGTTTGCACTGAGGGAAGTGTTGCTGGATAAAGCTGTCCAGCCGCCTGCAAGCTGTGCCATAGTAGTTGCCTCCGTTGTAGCCATTGTTGTAACAGCAGTTGTTACTGCTTTTGTTTCTGCCTGAGTTGTTACCTGAGCTCCTGCATTTTTGCCGGAGGAGCTTTCAACGCTTCCGCAAGCTGTCATAGAAGCTACCATAACCAGTGCCATTGCTGCTGTAATAATTCTTTTCATAAAAATACCTGCTTTCATAGATTTGATTAACGGTTTTATTTGCCGTTCTGACCTATATACAGCTGGCATAAAAGAATTGTGACACTGAAACAGAAAAATCTTTCAAAAATTTTTCAGATTATCTTTGTTGACCATTCTTCGATATTCCAGATATTATCGGCAATGTCCATATAGAACTCCGGTTCATGGCTGACTATCAGGACTGTTCCCTTGTAATCCTTTATGGCTTTTTTCAGGGACTCTTTGGCGTCAACGTCGAGGTGATTGGTAGGTTCGTCCAGTACGAGGAGATTGACCTCGTGTAGCATTATCCGGCATATCCTTACCTTTGCATTCTCACCGCCGGATAACACTCTCATCTGCGAAGTGATATGCTCGGTAGTAAGTCCACACTGTGCAAGCGCGGCACGGACTTCTGCATTTGTCATGGAAGGGTACTCCTCCCAGATGACGTCAAGAGCGGTCTTGGAGGTGCTTTCCTCCTCCTGTTCAAAATAGCCGTACTCAACGAACTGATCGTGTTCAACGTAGCCTGATATAGGAGGGATTATTTTCAGAAGGGTTTTCAGGAGAGTGGATTTGCCGATACCGTTCACTCCGCGGATAGCGATCTTTTGACCGTTCTCCACCTTTACTGATATAGGCTTGGTAAGCGGCTCGTCATAGCCGAGAACGACATTCTTGCAGTCGATAACGACACGTCCGGGGGTACGCGCTTTTCGGAAGGAAAAGTTCGGCTTCGGCTTTTCACGCATAAGAGTTATCCTGTCCATTTTGTCGAGCTTTTTCTGGCGCGATTTAGCCATGTTCGTTGTTGCAACACGAGCCTTGTTGCGGGCGATGAAGTCCTCCATATCAGCTATTTCCTTCTGCTGTTTCTCGTATGCCTGCTCGACTTGCTTCTTCTTCAGCTCATACATACGCACAAAGTTGTCGTAGTCGCCGGTATATCTGGTCATAACTGCATTCTCAACGTGATATACAACGTTTATTACACTATTCATAAACGGAACATCGTGGGACACGAGTATGAATGCATTTTCGTAGTTTTGCAGGAAATTCGTCAGCCACCTTATGTGGTTCTCATCAAGGAAATTCGTAGGCTCATCAAGAATGAGTATCATGGGATTTTCCAGCAGCACCTTGGCCAGCAGTACCTTGGCACGCTGACCTCCCGAAAGCTCTGCAACGTCCCTGTCTAGACCTATTTCGTTTAGTCCGAGACCGTTTGCGTATTCAGAAATCTTTGCATCGATACTATAATATCCGCTGTAATCGAGGATTCCTTGTATCTCGCCGACTTCCTCCATAAGCTCGTTCATCTCGTCTTCCGAGCAGTCAGACATCTTATCATAAAGCGCAAGCATTTCAGCCTCCAGCTCACTTAGGTGGTCGAAAGCCTCGCGCAGGACATCGCGGATCGTTTTTCCTTTTGCAAGAGTGCTGTACTGGTCAAGGTAACCCACAGTTATGTGCCTGCACCACTCCACTTTGCCCTCATCTGGCTGAAGCTTGCCCATAATTATATTCAGAAAAGTGGATTTGCCCTCGCCGTTAGCACCCACAAGTCCGACGTGTTCGCCCTTCAACAGCCTGAAAGAGGCGTCGTTCAGTATCTGCCTTGCACCAAAGCCGTGGGTAACGTGTTCAACATTAAGTATGCTCATATGTATCCTCCATTTTTGTTATGAGGATATTATACTATAAATCTGTGATATAATCAAGAGGGAACGAGTAATAGCCGGACTTTATGAGTTACGCCTATATTTGCGAATGTTTCCTTTTCAGGCTCTGATTCATTTCTATATTATAATAGCTTCATTCCATCTATCATCGTGTGCATTTGACCTGATTTTTATATACTCAGTAAGTATACCTATATGCTCCGGAACGTGCTTGGCTACAATGTCCATAGCTATCTTGGCGAGATACAGATTAGTGCCTATACCGGCAGTAGCACATATATCTATCTTTTTCATAACCGCTTTCATCAGGAGCTTTGCGAAGTCCTTGGTCTTGCAGTTATATGTCTTGAGATATGGGTTACCGGAAATACGTTGTCTTCAAAGTGAGTGATATAGTATCCGGTATGTCGGGTACCCGTGACTTTCTTGAGAGTATATGCACAATATATTTTTTCTTTTAAGTCAGCATTCCTATTGAAAAAAGTTGCTTTATGTGTTATAATATTACAACGAGCGTGTATTCAACAACCGTCTAACTGCGTTTATTGCTCACTGTTTTTGTTCGGGAAGTACAAACATTAGGAAAACAGATTAATAAACAACACGGAACAGGGAGATCTTTATGAAACTGAATCCCAGATTTCTGACAAATTCTTTAAGAACCAGAATTACTGTTACAACGCTCAGTATCATACTTATGGCTTTTACTGTCACTACGCTGCTCAGTGCTGTCTTTATACGCACGACTGAGAGCCAGAAATCCGATCAGCTGCTTAAGATGCTTTGTGAGACTGGCGAACGGAGCCTCGATTACTATTTTGACAGCGTGCAGAACACGGTGTTGAAGGTCACATCCTATGCGGAGGAAGACCTCGAAAACGTGGATACTGATGAAGAGTTTGCAGAGCACATGGAGAGGGCCCGTGAATACTTCGGGCTGATGGCGTCCAAGACCAAGGGTGTACTGACATATTATTACCGCATAGATCCCTCAGTTTCCTCTGACGTGAAGGGCTTCTGGTACACGGATCTTACAGGCGAAGGCTTCGTAGAGCATGAAGTGACTGATATTACGCATTATGACGTGGAGGACACTTCAAAGCTGGTATGGTTTACCGTCCCGAAGCATGAGGGAAAGCCTATCTGGCTTCCTCCTTATATCACTGACAACCTTGATGTGCGTGTCATCTCTTATGATGCGCCGGTCTATTGGAAGGGAAGGTTCATAGGCGTTGTCGGCATCGAAGTGGATTACTCCACAATGGCAGAGGAGGTCAACAGTCTTCGTTTCTACGATAACGGCTATGCATTCCTGAGTGATGCTGATGGAAATCTCTTCTATCACCCTCGCATTGATGTGGCAGATCCTGCTTCGGAATCAACTTTTGAGATACCTTTCAGCGAGTCAGACAAGAACAATGTGATTCGGTATACCTATCACGGAGAGAAAAAAGAAGCGGTTTGGCGCTTGCTGAGCAATGGTATGCGCCTGACAGTAACAGTTCCCGTTTCGGAGACGCAGGGCGAATGGAAGGAGCTCATTCTGAATATCGTACTGGGCGCTGTGATTGTGCTCATTTCAGCGAGTCTGTTCCTGATGTACAGTACAAGCCGCATAACCAAGCCGCTTGAAGAACTCACCAAAGCGGCGGAGCAGGTCGATCAGGGAAATTATGATTTTGTCCTGACCTATGACAGAGAGGATGAGATTGGCAGACTGACAAGGTCGTTCAAAACGCTGTCGGGAAACGTAAAGATGCACATCAGCGATTTGAACGGACAGGTGTTCATTGACGCACTCACGAATGTGAAAAATAAGGGCGCACTTTCCAATCTTCTTGACGAGTTACAGCTGGAGATCAGCAGCAGTGCGAAGGTACCTGAGTTTGCAGTTGGTGTATTTGACTGCGATCATTTGAAATATATCAATGACCAGTACGGACATGATAAAGGTGACATTTACCTGAAAAAAGCTGCCCATAGTATCTGCGAGGTATTCAAACACAGCCCTGTGTTCCGTATGGGTGGAGATGAGTTCGCCGTTGTTCTGCGAAATGAGGACTACCATGATATTGATGCGCTTGTGGAACTATTTGACGCAGCCGCAGAGGAGATCAATGCTGCAGCCGTCGTACCGTGGGAACAGGTACAGATCTCCAAGGGCTTTGCTGTTTTTGATCCGTCAGTGGGCGATACTGCGGAAAACGTTATGAATCGAGCGGATCAGCTTATGTATGATAACAAACGCAAAAGGAAAGGACTGTAAAGGGAAACATCCATGTATTATGCCACCATCGGTATCATTGCGCTGATTGTGCTACGGTATCGCAGGTGATTAGGTCAGTGAATAAGAAAGAGATCAACATAATTCTTTTCATGCTGTTCAAGGGTTCTTTCAAAGGAAAGCATTGTATTATCATAGCCATGATTTGGATTATCGAGTTTTGCAGTGATGGATCCCTCTCTGTCCGCCATTGAAAAAAGCCTGTATTTAGCAGGATACGCTAAATACAGGCTTTTCTGTTGTCTATGCAAATGCAGTCAGAACTACTGCACTTAGTGACTCCTGCAAAAAGGAAGATCTTCGTAATCTGTCCGTATTTGTTGACTTTTTCAGATTATATATGTTATAATCCAGACATAGAGATTATTGAAGGTAATTGGCACTCGTAGGCAGGTGCTTTCTAAATCATAATGCAACATTTGAAAAAGGAGTATAGAGTCTTATGAAACATGAACCACTGCTGAAGCATCTGCTTTACTATGAGGATATTGTTATTCAGGTACATCACAATCCCGATGCCGATGCGATAGGTTCCGGATTTGCGCTTTGCCGCTATCTTGAAAAATACGGGAAAAAGCCGCGCTTTATTTATGCCGGGGAACGTGAGATCAGTAAGCCAAATATGCTCATTATGTTGAACAAGCTTGGCATTCAGGTCAGTCATGTCCAGAGCCTGAACGAAAACGGCGCTCTGCCTCAGCTTCTTATCACGGTTGACTGTTTTCACGGAGAAGGTAACGTCGGAAGCTTTGCGGCGGAAAACGTTATTGTCATCGACCATCACCGACTTCCGAAGGGAAAGACCATTCCGGAACATTCAGTTATCAAGGAGAATTACGGAAGCTGTGCGGCTGTCATCTATGAGCTGTTCAAGGAGGTAGGATATGATATCAACGAGGAACAGGAAGTTGCAACTGCACTATATTATGGCTTATATATGGATACAGTCGGGCTTTCAGAGATCAGTGAGCCAATGGACCGGGAGCTTCGCGATACGGCGAACTATGACAAAGCACTCATCCGGCTGCTTGTGAATACAAATCTGACAGAGGATGAACTCGGCATTATCGCCAAAGCGCTCAGCGCCTGCAAATACTATCCGCATCCTAACAGTTCGGAAGTAGCGGATGCTCCGTCACTTCCTAAGCAGCATAGCGCATATACAATTGCGGACAACTGCGACCCGAATCTCCTCGGCATAATTTCCGATACGCTGATACAGGTAGATATGGTTTCAGACTGTGTTGTCTGCTGTCAGTATCATACAGGATATAAGATATCCGTCCGCACCTGTACTGATTCTGTCAAGGCACCGGACCTTGCCGCATTTATTACCTATGGATACGGCGGAGGTGGCGGACATGATAACAAAGCAGGAGGCTGCATCGATTATCAAAGCTCGCTGCCCAAGGAGATTATGGACTTTATTTCCGACCGCATACGTGATTTCTTTACAAAGCCCGATGTCATTTTCGCGGGCAGGGAGCATCCTGATTTTTCCGGTGCAGAATGCTTTAGGAAAAAGGATGTCGTTCTGGGCTATGTACCGACAGCAGTGCTTTCGCCGGAGGGAGAGAATATCCATATTCGTATGCTTGAGGGCGATATAACTGTGACGCCCAATCCGGACATCTATCTGATGGTCGGTGTGATCGGAGAGGTTTATCCGATCACGCGGGAGAAGTTCGAGAAAAAATATGTCGGATGTGAGGTGACACCGGATGTGTCTTCATATCATTATCCACCTTCTGCGCATATCGGTCAGAATAAAACAGGCAGACAGCTTGCTGAATATCTGCGTGGGTGCAAGGCATCCGGAAACAGTGAAATACTTGCCGTGAAGCTGAATAATTTTACAAAGCTATATTCCCTCTGGGATCAGGATCATTATATGTACGGTAACATCGGGGATTATCTGGCACATCCTGCACATGACGCAAACGATCTCTATATCATACGCGGAGATATCTTTACACTTACATATGAAGTCTGCTGAGTGCAGTATTGTCGGATAAACGCACAGATGAAGTATCTATGGCATACTTCTTGAAAGCTCTTTGAACTTCACATATGTCATATCTCGGCATAAAACCAGAATCACTCAGCAGGATAAGGAGCGCTATTAAAGAGGAAACTGAATACAATGATACGACTCAATGTTGATTGTCATGCCAGACTTGAACCGTACCTCCCGTGGAAACAATATGTATTTTTGAACAACAGCTCCCTCACCGATGTTCATAGAAGAATAAAAGAAGTTAGTCCTTACATAACTATTGGCTATAAGACTTTCTTTATTAAAACAAATAAGAAGATGTCTGAAATAGAAATTGATGAAGCGATATTCAAGACCTTTCAGCAGAATCTGATTCAGCTTACCTCCATCCTTAAAGAAAACAATAATGCGCCGGCATAACGCCGGCGCTCCTTTTTTATCGTCTTATAAGATGAAATAGTCCATCAAAAGTATTTGCATACTTTAAGAAGGTATGAACTTAGTCACCTTCTCTACTACCGTTAACTATATCCAGCAGTTGAAATAATAAACATTTTTACAAAGTTTAGCTTGAAATAAATTGTGAAATATGTTATAATATCTAAAATGTTATTTTTGTGCCAGATTCATAACATAATAGATTCCGGAGGCGATAATATGCCATTTCAAATTATAAGGGCTGATATAACAAAGGTCGAAGCGGACGTTATAGTGAACACAGCCAATCCCGAGCCGATTATCGGTGACGGAACTGACAGCGCTATTTATCAGGCAGCAGGCAAAGATAAACTGCTTGCAGAGCGCATAAAGATAGGCAAAATGGAGCAGGGACAAGCTACTTTGACGCCTGCATTTGATCTTTCTGCGAAATACATAATACACACCGTCGGACCTGCGTGGATAGACGGTAAGCATAAGGAACGCGATATATTGCGCTCCTGCTATGCAAATACTCTTGCGCTCGCAGAGCAGGTAAAGGCTGAGAGTATCGCTTTTCCGCTTATTGCGACAGGCGTATACGGATTCCCGAAAAACGAAGCTCTTGATATAGCGCTTTCAGAGATAGGCAAATATCTCCTTACTCATGATATGGATATAATATTGGTCGTATTTGATAAGGAGTCTTTCCAACTGTCATCGGAACTGATCGGTGCAATTGATGAATACATCGACGAATTCGGCATAAAGAAGCTATACAGCGATGAATACTCCATTCGCGGAGAAGAGTATATCCGTCGCAGAAGAGTGGCTGCCATGCTTGAAGCTGATGAAGAAGAGGTGCTCTCAGCACATCATACGCCTTTACCCTCGGATACAGGCCTTGACCAGTTGCTTGAGAATGGAGAGGAAACATTCCAACAGTGCCTTTTCAGGCTTATAAATGAACGCGGCGCTGACGAGGTTGAACTATATAAGAAAGCTAATATTGACAGGAAGCTGTTTTCCGCTATTCGCTGCAATGTTAATTATAAGCCGAAGAAGAAAACTGCGGTTGCGCTGGGCATAGCTCTTGAGCTTGATATGATTACAATGATGGATCTGCTTCAGAGAGCAGGAATGGCGCTGTCTCCGAGCAATAAGTTTGATCTCATCATATCATACTGCATTGACAAACGTATCTACGATATTTTTGAGGTCAACGCTATTCTATTCAAGTATGAACAAGACATTCTTGGCTAATAATGGAGGATTAATATGAGTAATTCTGAGCATTCAAAAATAGGAGCCGATTTTCAAAAGGCTGTCCAAGACTATTTTGTTCGGAAATATATGGCTGAATTTGAACTTGAAAAGAAGATTAAAATAGGAATTTCAATTGGTGAAGTTGAGCCCAAAGATCACAAGTTTGATATAGTCAGTTCTGAAAAAATGATAGTAATTGAATGTAAGCGGTATACATGGACAGAAACTGGAAATGTACCGAGCGCTAAAATGGGATTTACTAATGAGGCTGCATTCTATCTCTCATTCTTACCGGATACATACGAAAAGTACATTGTTATGCTGCGTTCTTATCATCCCAAACGTACAGAGAGTCTTGCTGAATACTATTTCAGAACTAACCGCCACCTTCTTGGCAGAACAAAAGTTGCGGAATATGATCCTGGTACTGACGAGTTCAGAATAGTCGGTTCAAATTATTGATTCAAAAAATGTCGTTTGACAAAAGACCACATCTGTTTTCAGGTATGATATAATGGAATCATCAAAGAAAAGGAGGTCTTCGGTATGATCGGAGCAATTTTAGGCGATATGATAGGCGCACCCTACGAGTTTGACAGGGGCAATAAGACAAAGGATTTCCCTCTTTTCGCCAAAGGAAGTCAGTTCACTGATGATTCCGTTATGACAGTTGCAGTTGCTGAGGCTCTTATCAGCTCATACGGCAAGAGCGATGATGAGATCAAGGCTGCACTGGTCGAGTCTATGCAGAAATGGGGACATCGTTATCCTCACGCAGGCTATGGCTGTATGTTTAGTCAGTGGCTCATTACAAAAGATCCGCAGCCTTATGGCAGCTACGGAAACGGCTCTGCTATGAGAGTTGCAGCGACAGGCTGGCTGTATGATGATATTGATACCACACGCCACATAGCAGCACTCACAGCTGAAGTCACACATAATCACACCGAAGGAATAAAAGGCGCAGAAGCTACTGCCAGTGCCATATTCCTCGCAAGAAACGGCAGCAGCAAAGATGAGATACGCGATTATATAATCGAGGAGTTTGGTTATGACCTCTCACGCACCTGCGATGAGATACGCCCCACATATCACCATGTTGAGACTTGTCAGGAAACAGTACCCGAAGCTATAACAGCATTTCTCGAAGGCAATGACTTCGAGGACGTTATCCGCACTGCCGTATCTCTTGGCGGCGACTGTGATACTCTCACCTGTATTGCAGGCGGTATAGCCGAGGCTTTCTATGGAGTTCCAGAAGAGATAAGCGCTGAGGGCTATAAGAGGCTGAATGCGGATATGCGTGAGGTGCTTGGCAAATTCTACGCCAAACTTGCGGAAAAGCTGATATAACGACTACGGACAGGAGGGATTACTATGACAATACCGGAAGCAAAAATAATAGTAGATAATTTTCATATGAATAATGGTACATATACCGAAGAGGAATTCTTCCTGTATACAGAAGCAGCACAGTTCCTTATCAGAGAGACTGGCGAGGCGTTCTATATGAGGGCGCTTGGAAGTAATTATTATCAGAGGAAGGAATACGAACTTGCCTTAAAATACTATGGAATGGCAGCAGAATTGGGCGATGAATATGCAATGTCGGGTCTTGGCTATATATGGTACTATGGCAGAACCGGCAAGGTAGATTATGAAAAAGCGTTCAAATACTTTTCGCAGATTAAAAACGACATAAACGCACAGTACAAGATAGCGGATATGTATAAGAACGGATACTATGTCGAAAAGGACGAGGAGAAGTACCGTGAAATCATTGAGCGGCTTTATAAAGAATACTATCATTCTACCGATGACTGGAACGACGCTTCGCTTGCGCTAAGGCTTGGAAAGATACGCGCTGTCGAAGGAAAAATCGGCGAGGCAATACGGCTGCTCAGCGAAGCTAAGGAGGCACTGGAGTGGTGTATCAGTGAAAACGCTTTCTTCGGCAGTTACAGTCTTATGCAGGGCGTTGTAGAAAAACTTTATGAACTAAAGCCACTCGATACAGATGATATGAACTTCTTTGACCTGTATGAACTGCTGAAAAAGCCTACAAAGGTGAAGTTCACATATTATGGCAAGAAGCATACTATCGAATCCTCTGAAGAGGAAGACGGTACGATAGCTGTATGCTTTGACGGTAAGTGGTATCATACAATAAACGATATGATGATGAATGCCAAGATAAACGGAGAGCTTGTGACTCAGGATATCTGGAGTGTAGAGGACATCGAGGTGATATAATGGAGATCATTTTTGTAAAAGACGGACGTTATGATGAATATGAAAGCCTGCTTCTTGACCGTGACAGATACCGTAAGGATGCAGAAATGGCTCTCAGGCAGTATATCCACGTCTTCGGTGAACAGATAACTGCTGTATTCAAGCAGAAGATAGCCTGTATCGAGCGTAAGAAGATGCTCTCATATTGTATGATATACCGCAATCGCGGCGAAAGCGTTGATATGCAAAAGGTGCAGGAGCAGATAAAGCGCGATATGTCCGAGTATATGCACCAGCTCAGAGATATGATAGCCGATAACGAAGCGTGCAAGAATATGAAAAAGATCCCCGAGCACTATGTTATGAAGATACGTCAGATATACCGCCGTATTGCCAAGAAGCTCCACCCGGATATGAATCCGCTTACAGAGCAGCATGAGGAGCTTATGGAACTCTGGCAGAGAAATGTTACTGCGTATAACTGCAATGATCTGAAAGAGCTGGAAGAGATAGAAGTTCTTGTGGATAAAGCTCTTGAAGCGCTCGGACAGGGACAGACTGAGATCACGATACCCGATATCGATTTCAAGATCGAGAAGCTGTATGAGGAGATAGAGAAGATAAAAACTACCGATCCATACCAGTACAGAGAGCTTCTGAATGATCCGGTTCTGGTTCAGGAAAAGAAGAAAGCTCACGACGAGGAATTCAAAGAATACAAGGAATACGCACAGCAGCTTGATCAGGAGCTGAAACAGTTTATAGTGGAGGGAGGCACTTTTACATGGACGAACGAACAGAGCTGACTATATATAAATCCGAAGCAGTCGCGCTGACTCAGAACGGCGGACTTGACAAGGTCATCAAGCCTCTGATTAAGGAGATCCACCTGTTTGATACCTATGTTGCAGGCGTAAGCTATCTTAAGGATAAAACTGTGTTGGAGAGTATAAAGATAAAGGACAGGCTCACTTTACAGCGAGAGGATAACAAGTTCGATGATAAGGCTATTCTTATCCTCACAAGTGCAGGTAAGAAACTCGGCTATGTGCCTGAGAAGGATAATATCATCTTCTCACGCCTTATGGACGCAGGAAAGATGCTTGTAGCGTATATAACTGAGATAAAAAAGAGAAGCATCGACTATCAGCAGATAAGCATTGGCATATATCTGGTGGATTTCTAATACACGAATAATCTGAGTCAAGAAGGAGAAATAGTATGATCAGTTATGAAGAAGCCCTTAAAATAGCAAGAACTCTTAAAAGCCGCATAGAAAAATGTGTTGAGACTCCAAATGCATAATAAAACGCGAACTGGAAGAGTTCAAGGTTATGGGCATCCGTGTGAAGATACTCGACATTCCTACAACGCTCACTGACTTTCCGCCGGAGCAGGAGTGGGTACTCGAAATGATAAATGCCATACTTATTGAGGTGATCGGAGCAATAGCCGAAAACGAGCGTAACAAAATCCGTGCCCGTCAGCGTGAAGGGATCGCTGCTGCAAAGAAGAAAAATGTCCGCTTCGGGCGTCCACCAAAGTCTCTATCTAACAACTGGCAGCAGATAATGGCAGATGTCCGCAGCGGAAACAAAAAGCCTGTAGAAGCAATATGGGAATTAGGTATATCTCGCTCTTACTTCTACAAGCTGTACAGCGACAACTGATTGATGTAGCCTCCCGAGGGAAGGCTACTTTTTTCTTAGAATGACATAGAGGCGCTGATGAAACCGATCCGGTAATCAGGGCATACCGCTTTTTTCAATAAAACGTCTGACAATTATAGTTCATCAGCCTTGCACAATCCAACCGGCACTCCGGCATCACCATATCGTGAAACTATTCCGGAGTCTATCCTAAAATTTGTGTAAACCTCTGAAGTAGTGTATAATAGAAGAGCCACTACTTTGGAGGTTTTTAATATGAGCAGAAAGAGAAGAAATGAAACAGAAGAGCAGCGAGCAAGAAGAGAGCTGATAAGCGATTTTCTGTCGGCAGCAAATATTCAGAGCATGGACGATATTCAGGAACTGTTCAAGGAAGCTCTTGCAGGATTTATGGAAGGAAGCCTTGAATCAGAGCTTGATTCTGAGCTTAGATATGAGCCGTATGACGTTAAGAACAAGGAAACTGACAACAGCCGTAACGGTCACAGCAAGAAAACTCTGCGTACCAGTATGGGCAAGGTGGATATCGAAGTACCTCGGGATAGAAACGGCGAATTTGAGCCTAAGATACTGCCTAAGAATCAGACAAGCATATCTCAGGATATGGAAAACAAGATCATTTCCATGTACGCCAAGGGTATGTCCACTTCCGATATCGAGGATCATATCCGTGACATTTACGGTCTGGAAATATCCGATACTACCGTCAGCCGCATCACCGATAAAGTGCTTCCCGTAGCCAAGGAATGGCAGCAGAGGCCGCTTGAAAGTGTCTATGCAGTCGTATTTCTTGACGCTATCCACTACCATGTACGCAGTGAAGGACAGATCATCAAAAAGGCTGTATACATAGCGATAGGCGTTAATATGGATGGCAGGAAGGACGTTCTCGGTATGTGGGTAGGTGAAAATGAAAGTGCCAAATTCTGGGCAGGCGTTCTGAATAGCCTGCGTAACAGAGGAGTTGATGATATTCTTATCGCCTGCACTGATAACCTGACAGGCTTTTCTCAGGCGATAGAGGCTGTATTTCCGAAAACCGATATCCAGAACTGTATCATTCATCAGCTCAGGAATTCCAGCAAATATGTCTCCTACAAGGATATCAAGGCGCTTATGGCAGACCTGAAAAAGGTCTATACTGCCGCCACTGAAGAAGCTGCTCTGGACGCTCTTGACGAATTTGCCGCTGTCTGGGACGGCAAATATCCCAAAATATCGAAGTCCTGGTACGAAAACTGGCCTAATCTCAGCACATATTTCAAGTTCCCGCAGGAGCTTCGGAAACTGATCTATACGACCAATACCATTGAAGGCTTTAACCGTCAGCTCAAGAAAGTTACCAAAGCGAAATCCGTATTTCCGACTGATGACAGCCTTTTCAAGATGCTGTATCTGGCTATGAAGGATATCACTAAAAAGTGGACTGGTCGTCGTCAGGACTGGAGCCAAATCTATGCTCAGCTTGTTATTTATTACGGCGACAGGATACACGAATAACATTTTCATCTTGACAATCAAATAATCATGTGCTAATATGCAGATAAGACCGACTGCTTTTACAATCGGTCTCATCATATACTCTTTTATTGCACTATTTTTCGTTTACACAGAATTTGGGATTGACTCGCAAAAAAATTTGACACCCTATTGGGAAAATAGAACCAGTGCAGTATTCGCTGCACTGGCTTTCTCATTATAGTTTGCTCTCATATTCTTTGACTCTGCGTTCTTATGTCCGGCTCATCAGTCAGCCTGTATCTCGGGCTCCTGACGCGGTGTGAAGCCTGCTCCGTAGCTCTCTCCGTAGCCGCGCTTGAGGAAGCATTCGTCTGTGCCTATCTGTTTAAGCGAGCCGTACCAATTGGATGGCAGCTTTCCTTTAAAATCAGCGCAGCCGCAGAGAACGTCCGAGATGCCCTTGCCCTCTGAACCGGGAAGATAACACATGACTACACTATCCCAGCCATTGTAGTCTTCTTCATCGAGGATAACGTTTCTGCCCGCAACAATACAGGTAACTGTTGGTTTACCGAGCTTCTTTACCTTTTTTATAGCACTTGAGTTTCCCTCAAGTCCCATTGCACCACAAAGCTCAAGGTCCTCTGTATCACCGTTCCACTCGGCATAAGCCTGCTCGCCTACGCAGAGGAGAACTACATCTGCATCTTCAGCCTTACTGCTATCGGTTATGACCTCGATACCATAATCATCAGCATATCTCTCAAATGCCTCCAGTATCGTGGTAACTCCGGGAATATCATCCGACGGAGAACCGTTCCAGTCCACAGTCCAGCCGCCGCACTGTGCCTTTCCGCTGTCAGCAGCCGGACCTGTAATGTATATCTTTGTACCTTCCTTGAACGGAAGCACTTCTTTATTATTCTTGAGAAGGACAAGACTCTCCTCTACCAGCTGTTCAGCAACGGCTCTGTATTTGAGCGAGCCTGTGTCAGATTGTTCAGTTGTGATATTCTTACAGAGCGGATCGTCGAAAAGACCTGCATCCTTCTTGACCTTAATTATACGTGTTACAGCGTCGTTGATACGTTCCTCAGAAATATCGCCGCTGTCAACGGCGTCCATTATGATACCCTGCGCATCCTCAAAGCGGTCTGTCTCCATGAGCATATCTATGCCGGCGTTGACACTTTTTATGACCTGCTCTTCGTAGGACGAACCGGAAATGTTTCCGACTGCCCCCCAGTCGCTGACGATGAATCCCTTGAAGCCCATTTCATTTTTTAGCTTCATGATGTACTCCGCATTCTCGTGCATCTTTACGCCGTTGAGAGCGGAATGACTTATCATTATGGTTTGAACACCTGCATCTATCTGTGCCTGATATACCTTCAGAAGCTCGTCTATCTCAGCATCGGAGAGCTGAGCATTTCCGCGGTCTATAAGCATATTGGTCTCACCGCGCTCGCCTGTGCCGTATAATACATTGCCGTCAGCAAAGAAGTGTTTGGTGCACGCAACAAGACCGCCGTCGATAAGTCCCTTTGTGTAGGCAGTACTGAGCTTTTTGACAATATCCAGGTCAGAACCGTAGGATTCATATGTTCTGCCCCAGCGAGGATCAACGGACTGAGCAACACATGGCGAGAAGTTCCAGAGCATATGACACAGCTTTGCCTCGTCCGCGGTAATGAGTCCTACCTGATATGCGAGCTCCTCGTCGTTGGCTGCCCCCTGTCCGATGTTGTGCGGGAAGTATACGGCATTCTCACAGTAGTTGACACCGTGGACATCATCCTGTCCGTAGATGTAAGGTATTCCGGATTCCGACTTAATAGCTGCTTTCTGGTAGCCGTCAACAGTATCACGCCATTCAGCAGCATCAATACAGCCCATAGTCGAGAGGATACTGCCGTAGTCGTATTTCTTCATGTCACTTTCACTGACGTTGTATACGGCAGGCTGTACCATCTGAGCAGTCTTCTGCTCAAGCGTCATCCCTACGACTATCTCTTCCGGAGACATAGAAGCGTACTCTTCATACTTATATCCGGTCTCATCTCCGTTATCATCATTTGCTCCGGAACCACCATTTTTTCCAGAGCAGGCTGTCACAGCTGTCAGCATAGTCAGCGAGATGATAAGCGCTATCGTTTTTTTCATTTGCGATTTCCCCTTTTACATAAATTAAAAGCAATAAATACTTTATGGTTTTATTATATAACGAGCAGAAGCAAAATACAATTAATTATATTGCAAAAAATGTTTAATTTTTAAATGTGCATATATCTTGTAAATCTTCTCACAGCGAAAAGGAACTATTGTCAGCGAGTATGGCGCTTCTCATAACACAATAAAAGAGCAGACCATACAGGTCTGCTCTTTTTATCAGTTCCTTATCTGCTTTGCTACGAGGCTCTCGCCGCAGTAGATCTCGCGGAACTGATAGTCCGATGAATACAGCGGATTTGCCCTGTCGAGCATAGTTTTCAGGATACCACTCATTTCATAGTAGTAGATTGGTGTTGCGAATACAAGCACATCAGCGTGGAGCATTTTCTCTCTTAGCAAGGAGAACATCGATACCAACACTCCACAAGGACGTTTCGTCCTATCCATATTCGCAGCGCTCTCCGAACTGGAACGCGAGCAGACGTTACAGCGTCAACGTGAAGGGATTGCTATTGCAAAAGCTCAAGGGAAGTATAAAGGCAGACAGCCTATCTCAGTAGATTGGGAAAACTTCGCTCAGCTGCATGAGCAGTGGAAGTCAGGAAGGATTACTGCTGTTGAGTTCCGTAAGCGTATGAAATTAAATAAAAACACATTCTATCGCAGGGTCAGAGAATATGAGAGCAAACTATAATGAGAAGCCAGTGCAGCGAATACTGCACTGGCTCTATTTTCCCAATAGGGTGTCAAATATTTTTTCAACGTTTCAAAAGCCGATATACCACTTATATGAAACATTTTTTTACTGTTTCAATAGACCAAGGTCTATTGAAAATCCTATAATAGCATCCATCCAAAAGACTATAAACCACTTGACATAACATGTAATGAGTGATATAATATAAAAAGAAAATTTCATAAGGGAATGATGTTCTCCCTTGGGAAACCAGAACCGCTTATCAAGCTGATGACTTCTGCATTTTTACGCAGAAGCTGTCGGCTTTTTTATTTTGGAGGAAATACTATGCTTTTATCTCTTGCGATCATTTTTCTTTTCGGACTTTCAGCAGCAGCTATCTTTGAAAAGATAGGCTTGCCGCGTATCATAGGTATGATAGGTGTCGGAATAATTATAAGTCCCTATGTACTTGATATGCTTGACAGTTCGATACTCGGCATATCTTCTGAGCTTCGGCAGATAGCTCTTATCATAATACTAATCAAGGCAGGGCTTTCACTTAATCTGTCGGATCTGAAAAAAGTAGGCAGACCCGCGGTGATGATGTCATTTGTTCCGGCTTGCTTTGAAATAGCCGGTTACACAGTATTCGCTCCGCTCCTGCTTGATGTAAGCAGAATTGAAGCAGCCGTTATGGGAGCTGTGCTCAGTGCGGTATCACCTGCTGTAGTTGTACCAAGAATGGTGAAGCTCATTGAAGAAAAACGTGGTACGGAAAAAAGCATACCTCAGATGATACTTGCGGGAGCTTCATGCGATGATATATTCGTGATAGTTCTTTTTTCAACATTTGTAACAATGGCGCAGGGCGGTTCTGCCAAAGGTGTAGATTTTCTGAATATCCCCATATCAATAATTCTTGGAGTGTTACTCGGAACGGTTGCAGGAATATGTTTATATCTCTTATTTGAAAAAGCGTATCAGCATGATAGCAGGATAAGAAACAGCACCAAGGTCGTTATCATACTCGGAACTGCATTTCTACTGATGTCTGTTGAAACTCTTGTGAAGCCATATGTCGCGATATCGGGATTGCTTGCAGTCGTAGCTATGGCGTGTGTTGTCAGGCTGAAAGCGGATAAAAGCGTATCTTCGCGCTTATCTGAGAAATTCGGCAAGCTGTGGATAGGTGCAGAGGTCGTATTGTTCGTACTTGTAGGTGCTGCTGTTGATGTGCGTTACACGCTTGCGGCAGGAGTTCCTGCTCTACTTATGATATTTATTGCACTTGCTTTCAGGGCAGTCGGTGTTATTATCTGTCTGCTTGGGACAAAGCTGACCATAAAAGAAAGACTTTTCTGCATAATCGCTTATCTTCCGAAAGCTACTGTACAGGCTGCTATTGGCTCGGTTCCACTGTCGCTTGGATTGCCGTGCGGAAAAACTGTATTATCAGTAGCAGTACTTGCTATACTGATAACAGCACCTCTCGGTGCTATCGGAATTGATCGTACATGCTATATGGTACTTGAAAAGGAGAAGTTATGAAAGAGCTTAAATTCAATGAAAAGGTGTTACTGAAACCGCAGCGTTCATTATATATCCCATTGAACGAAGGGATCTATAAGCTAAAAATAGAAGTATATCAAGGAAAAATCAGAATAAACCACGGAGCCTATACTCCTGATGGTGGGACATGGCTTGATCCCCCCTTGGGAAGAAAAGCACATTATGATTTTAAGAAAGGCGATACTTCGTATATTACCATTGAAATTAAGACCTCATTTAACAAAACCGACAGGTTAAATGTTATTGTACCGAGTTTACTACATTCTGCTGAGTTTTGTATTGATATATGTACATGAGCTGTATGTCCTTATTATGCCTTCAGAGCAGAAATAATTGACACGTACAGTTTGTCGTGATATACTGATTAATGGTGATAAACAATGAATAAAAATCTTGATCTGTTCCTTACCTTTATGAAGATAGGAGCATTTACATTCGGCGGAGGATACGCTATGATACCACTGATACAGCGTGAGGTCTGCACGAATAAAAAATGGCTTGATGAAAAAGAGATAAGCGATATTGTGGCAATTTCCGAATCGACACCCGGTCCAATAGCAATCAATGCGGCAACGTTTGTCGGTTATCGCACAAATGGTTTCATCGGTGCTTGTGTTGCGACACTTGGTGTGGTATTGCCGTCGTTCCTTATCATATCGCTCATTTCTTTTATACTGAATGAATTTAAGAGCCTCAAGGCTGTGCAATATGCGTTCATGGGTATTCGTGCAGCCGTTCTTGCATTGATACTGAAAGCATTGTGGATGATGTTCAAATCAGCAAAGAAGAAAGTGATCTCTTACGTTATAATGGGTGCGGCGTTTATCCTTACAGCGTTTCTAAAGATAGATGCTGTATTTGTTATCATCGGTTGCGGTTTATTCGGCTTGATATGGTCGCTCCTGAACAGAAAGGAGCAGAGCCATGATACTGATTAAGTTGTTCCTGACCTTTCTGAAGATAGGAGCGTTCACTTTTGGCGGCGGTTATGCGATGATCGCAATGATACAGTATGAAGCTGAAAGGCACGGCTGGCTCACTCAGGCAGAGCTTGTTGACTTCGTAGCTCTCAGCGAAAGTACACCTGGGCCACTGGCAGTCAATATGGCTACATTCGTAGGTATCAGAACAGGCGGTGTCCTTGGTGCTGTTATTGCAACACTTGGTATAGTGCTACCGTCTTTTATCATAATCCTTATCATCGCTAAGAGCTTTGAGAAGTTTAAAGACAGCAAAGCGGTCAAAGGTGTGATGTCCGGATTAAAGCCTGCCGTGGTCGGAATGATCGGTACGGCATTTCTTTCCGTCGGAAGGACTGTGTTCTTTCCGAATGGATTGCAGTCAAGCTGTTTTACTGATATATCATTTTGGATATTCCTATGTTTATTCGAAATTTCGGCTATTCTCGCATTCAAGAAGATTAATCCTATTAAAATAATACTGCTTGCGGCGGTTGTCGGAGTTGGAGCAGGGTATGGACTTGGTTTATAACTGGCAGCCGTATTTTTACTATGAAAACGAAAAGGAGATCTAAACATGATAGAAGTACAGCTTGTTTCTTTAGAAGCATCAGACCGTGAGCAATTTATTAAAGATAATCAGGAAGCCTTCAACTATGGTGCTATGGAGGAATTTGGCCTTCGTGATGCTCATTTTGAAGACAAAGATGACGAGCAGATTATTTCCAGCAAAACCATAGAAGCCTGCATTGACACAGGTGAAGCATATCGTATCATTGCTGACGATAAAATTGTCGGAGGCGTAGTTATAAAAGTCTCAGGCTCTCACGGCGACCTTGAATTACTTTTCATAAATCCGGAAGTCCACAGCAAAGGTATCGGATATGCGGCATGGTGCGCGATAGAGAAACTGCATCCGGAAGTAACTGTTTGGGAGACGTTCACTCCCTACTTTGAAACACGGAATATCCATTTCTACGTCAACCGTTGCGGATTCCATATCGTAGAATATCTCAACAAGCATCATCCGGGAGATTTTCCTGCTGATGAGTTTGAGTGCAAAGATCCTCAGTTCCCTGCGGGAATGTTCAGATTTGAAAAAATCATACATACAGAAAGCATTTGAAAGCGACTTCGCCGAATGCTATTATATCAAAAAAGATAATGCAGTATTTCATGTCTGAGAAAGAAGCGTTAGATTAGTTCTACACTTCTGCAACTGGAGCAAGTTACGCTGACGGCGAAACAGGTCTATACGGCCAGTCTGCTCTATATGTGTTTGGATTATTTCGCAAGGAATATAACCAACAGAAATAATAGCCATAAAACTGCCCCGCTTTGAAGCGGGGCTTTTGAGTTGTTCTATTGGTAAATCTATAAACGATGGTTAATGCTTTGCTTCATGAACTCATCTCAGTATTTCTGTGCCTTAATCAACAACAGGCACATAGTATGGAATATATTCAATTTCTTCTCCGGTAACGGCATCGATAACGATCTCACTGTCATGGTTCTTGCTTTTGAGCAAATATGCTATTTTCTGACTATACCGATTCGGCATCTGACTAGAATCATCATGATCAAAATAGATTATTTTGCAGATGTCATGAGTTGAACGCATCCATTCCTCGACTGCCGCATTCTCTGAGAGCATATTTTCAGGAGCAAGGTCGATCTCTTTATACTTCTCTGGAGCGATAAGCAGTTCTATTGTCGGATTACCCTTATAATCAAACGCGGCGAAAACATTGTCGTATTCACCAAGGTCGCCGTAACCGTGTGCAAGTATGCCTTTATAATATACATAAAAGCACGGTCCTGCAAAATGATTACTCAGCGGGTGATCGGGAGAATATACAAATGTGAAGTCGCTCATATCAACGTCGGGATACTTTTTTGACAGCGTTTCTGTCAAGGCGATCCTCTGCTCATCGGAAACTTTACCGTAGTCATCAATGATAACCGGAGTATTTTTCAGTTTTGGATTATTCTCCACAAGCAGCCTTCTCATAAGACATAAGTCGAATACATCAAGTTTGCCGTCACTGCATAAGTCAGCGGCTTTCCAGTTAGCTAGCTCAGCGTCAGGAGTACCTAGCAGCCACCTTTTGAACACTACAAGGTCGGCTATATTGAGCTTTCCATCGCCGTTGGTATCCCCGCTTACTGACTTTTTCAGCTTGAATATATAGTCTATGGCACCGTTATCGAATTTTCTGACTTCTGTGCTTGCATTATCAAGGAAATAACCTTCAGGGATATTGTTATAAAGCAGACTCACTTCAAATATATCAGCATCCTTGTACTGTGAAATATCCCAATAAAACGGATTTTCAGTCATTTGCAGCGATACAAGGTCAACGCAGGCATATACGCCCTCCTCACCGGAAGAATAGAGTATGTCAGGGTTCAAGAATATCTTGTCGTCCTCGCTGATATCAGCAAGCTTCCATTGGCTGTCATAGATCCTGAAACGTGCAGTATCCGCAAGTAACACAGACCATGCCTTGTCAGTAACCACGCAGTCTGCGGTCAGAGTATATGAATTCGGCTCATCAGGATCGGGTCTGACATCAGAAGTCCTCACCCACGAAAGCTTTTCATATCCGTCTTCCACAGCCTGACATACGTATATCCTATCAATAGAACAGTCGTCGTCCCTTTTCCACTCTTCCATAGTGCAGTCTGACGTTAAGAGATATTTAAAGCATTCATATTTGTTATTAGCGTCAGGCTCCCATTTATCGCCGAACTGTTCTGTTGCCGTTGTACAGAACACAACGTTATTATCCTTGACGGATACTTCGCCGTTATTCTTGACATACTCCCTGTATTCTGTCATACTGTCAGGAAGCCAGCTGTAGATATCGGTCTCAGTGATATTGCCAGTTGAATCCACTTTAAAACTATAATGACCAAGACTTTTCGGGTGTTCTGTGTCAGGAGAATTTTCGAGGGCGTTGTCGATCATATCACATTCATACGATCCTTTCGAGTCAGCCGAAAACAGCATAACAAAATATAGCGTATCGCCGCTGACCGGCTCCTGAGAATATGTGTACCCATCGCTATATTCCATGCGAAGGGCGTCGCCTTGTCTTCTGAGTTGATATCGTAAAAACTGGACCATCATTTCAGGATCATACTTTTCGTAGTCCATCTTATATACGACGCAGACATATCCGTTTTCAATATGCGTTGCGCCATATGTGTTACAGAAATCGACCGCAGTTTCAAAATCGGTCGGCACCCAATCCGGCAGTTCATCAACCGCGCCTGTATCCTCGGCAAACGCAGTAGCAGGAGCAGTTATATAAGAGCTTAACGTAAGAGGTGAAATTACAGCCATAGCTGCAATTAAAGTTGCTAAGATTTTCTTTTTCATAATATCAACTCCTCATTTTGTTATGGAATAATGGTACTCCTTTGATTATTATCTCTTCTATTGCATCAAATGTCGCTTAGTATAGGACAAAGCTACATTATTCGCTTTTTTTCCAAACTTTTCATGTTTTATTTCTCGAGTTTTTTTCCAAGAAAGTTAGGTGAATTAATGGCTTTAAGGCCATCATTAAATACATAATTGTCACTGTAGTCTCTTGCATCGAATAATCCTGGTTCATATTCCTTTTCATCAGCAGATAGCCTAACAAGTAAAATGGAATTATCGAGCTTTATATTGCCGTCATTATCCAGAGAAGGACGACGTTCATAATCATATGTAGCTCCTATTTCTGCTTCTGGATTGTTCTTTGTCAGATTAGTTTCATGAAAAATGATACTGTCTTTTTTTTGTTCGCAAGAAAAATAAGCGACAACACCCTCATATGCATCCCACTTAACACCTGTATTATCATCAAAAAAAGAATAGAATACTCCTTCAAAACTGTTATCATAAGGAAGATCAGGTTTTCTTTCTCCGTATCCCACCTCATATACTCCTCTTTCCAGCCATACGAAGTCATCAGCGTCCGCTATAGAAGTAGTTTCAGCGGCTACGGAAGTTGGTGTCGCAATTGTAGTCGTTATAGTATGAGATGTAGTTACATTAGAACTTGAAGTCGTTCTTTCAGTTGTCGTAACGGCTGTTGTTTTTGCTTCATCTTTCTTATCTTCTGAAGAGTCGATATTTTGAGAAGCACAGCCACACAACAAAAACAATGAAAGTGAAAGTACTAAAGCCTTTTTCATAATATAAATCATTCCTTACTGAAATTATATAATATATTGCTTCAAATGTCGCTTCGGGTATAAAATGTGCTTCGACCGCTGCCATGCTTTAAGAGAAGTCCCTGTTCAACAAGCTGCTTGATAGAATTCTCAACTGAAGCCTTACTGATCGTCGGGCAAAGTTCCATGACCTCGCTCTTGGTGAACTTACCAATCTTATTATACACAGCACGACGTACCGTTTCAATTGCAGGCAGCTTCTCACCGACCAGAGATACACGTTCCTCAAAATCACGGTATGCGGCAAGAATAGTCTGCAAAAGGTACTTGATAAATGGCGTTGGATCTTCTGTATTCTCGTTCCAGCCCTTCTGACACTGTTCCAGTGCATCGTAGTAAATGTTCTTATTCTTGGCTATCTTGCTTTCGAGGGAGATATATCTGCCGATTACATAACCTGAACGGTATAGTAGTAAAGTTGTGAGCAGGCGGCTCATTCTGCCGTTGCCGTCGTTGAACGGGTGTATGCAGAGGAAGTCGTGTATAAACACTGGTATCAGAAGCAGTGCGTCGATATCCTGCGAGGCGATTATGCGATTATAGCTGTCACATATAGTTTCGATAGCCACCGGAGTTTCATATGGCGGCAGAGGAGTGAATAATACGAATTCACGTCCGTTGGCATCAGTAGCACTGATATAATTCTGAGAATTTTTGAATGTTCCGCCTATACTCTTATGGGAATATTTATACAGGTCACGGTGGAGCTGGAGAATATAATTCGAAGAAATTGGAATATACTCATAGTTTTCGTGAATCGTATTCAGCACATCACGATATCCCATTATCTCTTCCTCGTCACGGTTGCGAGGAGTAGTCTTATCTTTTACAAGCTGCAAAAGGCGTGTATTGGTAGTGCGGATACCTTCGATCTCGTTAGACGCCTCGGTACTCTGCACCTTAGCAACCTCAATAAGACGGTCAAGTTCCGCAGGCTTTTGTTTTAGGTAAAGCTCCTGCCTGCCTTTATATTCGTGGATCTGAGCTACAAGACCGATGATCTCGCTGTCCCATGACATACTTGCAAGGGTACTGTAATCGAAGTTTCTCATAGTTTCACACTCCTTTCTCATAATTATAAACAATTTTAGGAGAAAAGTCAAGTGATTAGGCAATAATATCTCCTAAATCTTATGATGTATTAGGAGACAACTATTATACGTTTTATTATATAATAAAGTCATTGATATAATCAACCTATTCATATGAAACAGGTACTTTCTTGAAGTATTCATATGTAGAATCAGCTCCCTCACGGGAGCTGGCTTCTTTTAACGTTTATACCACCTTATGTCGTGTGAATTTCGTGTGAAAACGTGTG
>Ga0265298_10000255_pt1 | contig 82432 bp, 70 predicted proteins | sample AusTroGonzalo_MG_3_FD_193486 | JGI IMG/M metagenome (GOLD analysis project Ga0265298, IMG submission 193486) | Bovine rumen microbial communities from tropical cattle in Woodstock, Queensland, Australia - Gonzalo_01 | ecosystem: Host-associated > Mammals > Digestive system > Stomach > Rumen ... | reverse complement strand
TGACCACGATGGACAAGGAGGAGGGTATCTCCCGTCTCCTTCCGCCCATCCCTCCGGAAGATCAGAAGATGGAGGACTTGAAGGTCAATCGTCGGAATATCATCCAGGTGAAGATCAATTCCAACGACAGATTGTTGGCCGGCAGTCAACCGATGGATGTCAGCCAGCTGAAGGACAAGATCAAAGAATTCATGACCAACCCTTACGACGACCCGAACCTTCCTGAGAAAGAAGTGCAGGATATCCCGGGTCTCGGACCGGTTCCCGTCTCCAAAGGCGTCATTTCGCTGCAGAATGACCGCGGTACCACGTACCAGGCCTATATCACCGTCCAGAACGAGCTGATCAAGGCCATCAACGAGCTCCGCGACGATTTCTCGATGAAGACTTTCGGCAAGAAGTATTCGAAACTCAGCGATGAACAGCAGGAGATGGTCCGTAAGGCCGTCCCGCAGAAGATCTCCGAGGCGGAACCGAAGGACGTCAGAAAGAAATAGGAGAATTCAGTATGGCAAAATTCATCAAAGAAAACAAAGGCGAACTTCCGCAGATGAATACCTCGTCCCTGCCGGACATCGTGTTCATCATCCTGATGTTCTTCATGGTGTGTACCTCCATGCGTCAGAATGAAACGAAGGTGCGCGTCACCACGCCGATGGCGACGGAGATCGCGAAACTCGACCGGAAGGACCTGGCTACCTATATCTATATTGGAACGCCTTCGCAGCAGTACCAGAAAGAGTATGGTACGGATTCCCGTATCCAGCTCAACGACGTGATCTGCAAGGACAACACCGACCTGAGCCCGATCCGCGACTTCATCGCCGCGGAACGTGAAAAGATCTCCGAGGTCGACCGTCCGTTCATGCAGGTCAACATCAAGGCTGACAAGGATACCCGCATGGGTATCATCACCGACGTGAAGCAGGAGCTCCGTCGCTGCTCGGCCTTGAAGATCATGTATGGTGCACGCAAAGGCACTCAGAAGTAGTGTATGCTTGCATGAAAGAGAGGGTGGTTTCGTGCCACCCTTTCTTTTATCTGTCAATTATCATTATGAGAAGAATCATTCAAACCCTTTCAGCGGCCGCCCTCTTGTTCGTGGCGGTATCCTGCACGCCGCAGGAGAAGCATGCGAAATACGTGTTTTACTTCATCGGTGATGGTATGGGTGCCACGCATGTCGCGGCGGCCGAGGCCTATCTGGCACAGGAGCGTGGCGTGATCGGCATGGATCCCCTCTGCTTCACGCAGTTCCCGGTGATGGGCGAGGCGACGAGTTTCTCGTTCAGCAATATCATCACTGACTCCTCGGCAGCCGGAACGGCTCTTTCCACCGGAGAGAAGACCATCAACGGCATGTTGTGCATCGCGCCGGACTCTACCACCCATCAGACCAGTATCGCATACAAGATCCACGATGCGGGCTATAGCGTGGGCGTGATGTCGACTACTCCGATCAACCATGCCACCCCGGCGGCCTTCTTCGCGCACAATATCAAGCGCGGAAACTACTACGAAATCGGCAAGGAGCTTCCGGGCACCGGCTTCGAATTCTTCGCTGGCGGCGGTCTTTACCATCCGAAAGGCAAGAACGGTGATGAGGAAGTCTCGCTCTGGGACATGATTACCGATGGCGGCTACACGCTGGCATACGGCTATGAGGATTTCCTGGCCAAGAAGGATGCCGAGCACATCGTGCTCATTCAGTCCGAAGGTTCCGAGGAGATCTGCCCGTATGCGCTGGGCCGTCCCGAAGGTGCGCTGACCCTCTCCCAGATTGTGGAGGCGGCCATTACCGTGCTGGAGCGGAATCCCAAGGGCTTCTTCCTGATGGCAGAAGGCGGCCTCATCGACTGGACCGCCCACAGCCAGGACCTGGCCGGCACGATCATGGAGATGCTCGACTTCGACCAGACCATCGCCGTGGCGAATGCCTTCTATGAAAAGCATCCCGACGAGACATTGATCGTCGTCACTGCCGACCATGAGACCGGTGGTATCGCGCTGGGCCGCAAGGGCTACACCTACGACCTGACGGTCATCGACAAGGTGAAGAACACTTCTGCCTCCACGGATGTGGAGAAGTATATGAGCGATCCACAGTCGATTGACGAAATCAACGAAGAGGCGCGCATCGGCTGGACCACGTATTCACATTGTGGCGGTCCCGTCCCCGTGTGGGCCAAGGGCGTCGGCAGCGAACGGTTTGCCGCGCGCCAGGACAACACCGACATTCCCAAAAAGATCTGCGCCGCCATGGGCGTGCAGTTCTAAGCTGTGCCGATGAAACGCTTCCTGATTCTGATCTCGTTGCTGTTGGCGGTTCCTGCCTGGGCGCAGGAACTGCCCAAGCACGAGTTCCGCGGCGCCTGGCTCCACATCGTGGGGAACCAGCAGATCAAGACGATGTCGCGCGAGCAGATCCAAGACTGGTTCACTGCCACGCTCGACGACCTGCAGGCTGACGGCTGCAATGCCGTGATCTTCCAGGTGCGGCCGCAGGCCGATGCTTTCTATGCCTCCGATCTCGAACCGTGGACCCGCTTCCTGACGGGCGTGCAGGGCGTTGCTCCCGATCCCTTCTGGGATCCGCTGCAATTCATGATTGAGCAGTGCCATGCCCGGGGCATGGAACTCCATGCCTGGCTGAATCCGTATCGGGTGACTTCGAACGATCAGGAACAGCTCTCTCCTGAGCATCTCTATTTCAAGAAGCCGGAAATCTTCAAGCGTTACGGAAAGCAACTTTACTTTGATCCGGGCGAACCGGAATCCATTAACCATACTGTCCGCGTGATTGCCGACATCGTGTCGCGATACGACGTGGACGCCATCCATTTCGACGACTATTTCTATCCTTATCCTGTTAAATTCGAGGAGTTCCACGATGATGACTCCTTCGTGAAATACGCCGCCGGACAAGGCTTTGAATACTGGCAGAAAGGGGATTGGCGCCGCCACAATGTGGAGACGCTTATCCATGCCGTGAACGATACCATCAAGGCCATCAAGCCGTGGGTCCGCTTCGGCATCTCGCCGTTCGGCATCCACCGCAACCAGAAAGATACTCCTGACGGAAGCGGCAGCAAGACCAGCGGGCTCTCGAATTACGAAGAACTTTTCGCTGACGTGCCCGCCTGGGCGGAGAAAGGATATATCGACTACATCGTACCGCAGCTTTACTGGCGGATCGGGTTCCCCGCTGCGGATTACGAAGTGCTGATCAACTGGTGGAACGACCAGGATTACAAAGGCCAGCTCTATATAGGACAAAGCATATCATCTTTCGATGCACCGGACCTGCAGAATCCGGACATCAAGCAGACGGCCCGCAAGATGCAGCTGGTGCGCGAACTGCCGAATGTAGACGGCAACGTGTGGTGGCCCGGCTGGTCGCTGGTGAAGAACCCGCTGCAGGATACGCTGCGAACTATCTACCAGCGTTATCCGGCCCTCATTCCGGCTTACACCGACCTGGATGCTGTCGCTCCGGAACCGGTCGCTTCGGTGAAGGTGTCCGGCAAAGGACTCTCCTGGAAGCCGGTCGAGACCGACGACGTGCTGCAGCAGCCTCATTTCTATGTGGTGTACCGCTTTGATGCGGATGAGACCGTCGACCTCTCCCAAAGCAGCCACATCGTGAAGATTACCCGCGACACGCACTACCATCCTGCCGAGAGACGCAATGGCCGGCACCGGTATGTCGTGACCGTCGTGGACAAGTGCTGGAACGAAAGTGAACCATCCAAGACTATTAATTGGTAACCAGATATATGAAGAGAATCAAGGATTATTTGAGCGGAGAGCCCCAAGCCGACGTGGTCGTGAAGGGCTGGGTCCGCACCAAACGTGGCAACAAGAATGTGGCGTTCATCGCCCTGAACGATGGCTCCACCATCAACAATATCCAGGTGGTCTGTGACTTGCAGCAGTTTGACGAGGCGCTGATGAAACAGGTCACTACGGGCGCTTGCTTGTGCGTCCGCGGCGACCTCGTGCCGTCGCCGGCCAGTGGCCAGGCGGTGGAAGTGCAGGCCCGCGCCATCGAAGTGTACGGCACCGCCGACCCGGAGAGTTACCCGCTCCAGAAGAAGGGCCACAGCATGGAATTCCTGCGGGAAATCGCTCACCTCCGCCCCCGCACCAATACTTTCGGCGCCGTGCTCCGCATCCGCCACGCGATGGCGTTTGCCATTCACAAGTTCTTCAACGACAAGGGGTTCTATTATCTCCATACCCCGCTCATCACCGCCAGTGACGCGGAAGGCGCCGGTGAGATGTTCCAAGTCACGACACTTGACCTCGACAACCTGCCGCGCACCGAGGACGGCAAGATTGACTACGGTCAGGACTTCTTCGGCCGTCTGACGTCGCTCACCGTGAGCGGCCAGCTGGAAGGCGAACTCGGTGCCACGGCCCTGGGCTGCATCTATACCTTCGGCCCGACGTTCCGCGCCGAGAATTCCAACACCCCGCGCCACCTCGCCGAATTCTGGATGGTAGAGCCGGAAATGGCCTTCTACGATGTGAATGACCTGATGGACCTCGAGGAAGAATTCATCAAGTACCTGGTGCAGTATGCCCTGGATAACTGCCAGGATGACCTCGCGTTCCTCAACAAGATGATCGACCCGGAACTGATCGACCGGCTCAAGAGTGTGGTATCGACCCAGTTTGTGCGCCTCACCTATACGGAAGGCATTAAGATCCTCGAAGCGAGCGGCCAGAAATTTGAATTCCCGGTTTCCTGGGGCGTTGACCTGCAGAGCGAGCACGAGCGCTACCTGGTGGAGAAGCATTTCGGCAAGCCTGTGATCCTGACGGATTACCCGAAAGACATCAAGGCCTTCTACATGAAGCAGAACGATGACGGCAAGACGGTCCGCGGCACGGATGTGCTCTTCCCGAAGATCGGCGAGATCATCGGCGGCAGCGAGCGTGAAGCGTCGCTCGAGAAACTGAACAACCGCATTGCGGAGCTGCACATGGATACGAAGAACCTCTGGTGGTACATCGACACCCGTCGTTTCGGCACCTGCCCGCACAGCGGCTTCGGCCTGGGCTTCGAGCGACTGCTGCTCTTCGTTACCGGTATGAGCAACATCCGTGACGTGATCCCGTTCCCGCGTACTCCCAAATCCGCTGAATTCTAAACGCTTAAACTATAAATCATGATTATCATCGGCATCGCTGGAGGCTCCGGATCCGGAAAGACGACAGTCGTCAATGAGATTGCCCGCCGGATGGGTGCTTCCGCTCATGAAAACGTCACCGTCATCCCGCAGGACTCTTATTACAAGGATCAGGGGCATCTGCCCATGGAAGAGCGCCAGGCAGTGAATTACGACCATCCGGACGCCATCGACTGGGATCTGCTCGTGAAGCAGCTCCGGGAGCTCAAGGCCGGCCATGCCATCGACCAGCCCACCTATTCTTACCTCACCTGCACACGTCAGCCGGAAACGGTGCATGTGGAACCGTCCGACATCATCATCGTGGAGGGCATTCTCATCTTTACATGCCAGAAACTGATGAAGGAGATGGACATCAAGGTGTTCGTGGATGCGGATGATGACGACCGCCTCATGCGTGTCATCACACGCGACATCGTCGAACGCGGCAAGAACGTGGAATGGGTCATCGACCGCTACACGAAGACGGTCAAGCCTATGTACTTGCAATTCATCGCGCCGAGCAAGCGCTATGCCGATATCATCGTGCCGCAGGGCGGCCATAACAAAGTGGCTATCAACGTACTGCTTTCGGGCATCCGGAAGATGGCACGCGAAAAGGAGCAGGAATAATGAAAATCTGGGGCGGCAAAAACAAGGAGGACCGGGTCGGATTCTATACGACCCTGGTGTTCCATTTGGCCGTCCTGGTCATCCTGCTCATCGTGTCCATCGGGCACGTAGCGACGCAGGAACAGTCTTTTGTACTCGATTTCACGAAGCAGGAGGAGCTTGAGAGGCTTCAGAAGGAAATCGAGTTGAAGGAGGAAGTGGCACGCAACCTGGAAGACCAGCTGGCCCGGCAGCCGCGGCAGCAGATCCGCAACGTGGCGGTGGATGCGGGCAGCAAGCTGAAGGACGACCGCTTCAAGAATCCGTCCGAGGTCTACGACGAGGCACGCGAACTGCAGCGGAAACTCGATGCCTCCCGGCGCGACGCCCTGTCGCAGCAGGCTGCCGAAGAGGCGGTCGATATGGACGAGCCGCAGAAAGGGGAGGAGTCCACGGAGCCTGCGCCGGCCTATGCAGGGCCTTCGGTGGTCTCGTATGAAGTGGACGGCCGCAAGGCGCTGAGCCTCCCTGTACCAGCCTATAAAGGCTATGGCGCCGGCGACGTTCTGGTCGACATCGAAGTGAATCCGGCTGGCCGGGTAATAGGGGCGAAGGTGCGGGCTGCCGGATCTTCGGCCGATGCCTCACTCCATTCCTTCGCTGTCGATGCGGCCAAGCGTTCCCGTTTCTCCGCGCTGTCCGACGCCCCCAAATCCCAGCCTGGCTGGATACTGTATCGTTTTATCGCTCAATAACCTGAACCCATGAAACCCGAAATCGAAGCCGCCATTGACAGCATCAATGTAACGATGAATGCAGGTGGCATGAACACCATCAACATCGTTCTCGCCTTTGTCATGTATGGCGTGGCCCTTGGCATCAAGCCGAGGATGTTCGTCGATGTTTTCAAGAATCCCAAGTCCGTGATCCTGGGAGCGTGTTGTCAGCTGGTCCTGCTGCCGCTGCTTACATTCCTGCTGGCCTTGCTGATGGACAGCGTGGGCTGGATTTCCTGGACGATGGCGCTGGGTATGATCCTGGTGGCTTCCTGTCCGGGTGGCAACATTTCGAACTTCATGAGTTCGCTTGCCAAGGCGAATATCGAACTTTCGGTGTGCCTGACGGCCATCAGTACGGCACTGGCCGTCCTGATGACGCCTTTCAACTTCTGGCTTTACGGCAACCTGTTTCTCAAATTCGCATCGGTGCACGGTGAAGTGCCCTATCTGGTGATTCCGCTCTGGGATGTATTCAAGACCATTTTCATCCTGCTGGGCATTCCCTTGACGCTGGGCATCCTGACATCGCATTATCTGCCGAAGGTGGCGGAAAAGCTCAAGAAGCCGTTCCAGTATGTGAGCATCGCGTTCTTCCTGGTGATGGTGGTCCTCTCGTTCATGGGCAACATCGACGCCTTCCTCAAGTGCATCAAGTATATCTTCGTGATCGTGCTGGTCCACAACCTGCTGGCATTGGGGACGGGTTTCAGTATGGGCACCCTCTTCAAGGTACCGCGCCGCGACCGCCGCACCCTGACCATCGAGACGGGCATCCAGAATTCGGGCCTCGGCCTGGTGCTGCTGCTCGGCACGTCCATTTTTGCCGGTCTTCCGCCGCATGGCGGCATGCTGGTCATTACGGCCTGGTGGGGCGTTTGGCACATTGTTTCCGGCCTGACCGTCGCCGCCCTCTTCAACCGTTCCAAGAAACCGCTGGAAGAACAGTAATATGAAGCGTTCCTCATTCTTTTTTGTCGCAGCAGCCGTCGCGTTCACGCTGCTGTCGGCTTGCGGAAAGCCGGCATCGACCGGTGCGCCTGTCTTCGTGAAGGACGATATCGGTATCGTCCGCCGCGTAAATCCGGATGAAAAGAACGTGTATCTCGTTTTTACCGCGCATTACAGCGAGGATGACAACGGATACTTTGAAAACTTCGATGGCGTCGTCCCTGTCCTGAATACGCTGAAAGAGAAGGGGGTGAAGGGTTCCTTCTTCCCGACGGGCGTTTGCTTTGTGCAGCCGAAGTATCAGGAGCCCATCCGGCGGATCATTGATGAAGGGCATTATCTTTCCTCCCATTCTTACGCCCACCTGGTCCTCTGTGAAGACGGCAGGACGCTGGTGAGCTCCGATTCGCTGGCGAAGGATTTCGCCCTGATGGAGGCGCAGCTGGAACGTTTCGGGCTGACGAAAGAGCAGTATCACTGGATGATTCCGCCCTATGAGTCCTGCAACGTTGAATCCCGCGAGAACATGGAAGCCCTTGGGTATAAGTTGCTCAATCCCTCCGAGGGACCGATCTTCGACCTGGATTGGACGACGCCCGACATGCCTGCATACAAGACAATAGACCAGATGCTTGCCCGCCTGTGGGAAATCGAGGAGACCGAGGGCCTGAACGGCATCATCCTGCTGATCCACGCGATGAACTATCCCGACAAGCAAGCGTACGAGCGGCCTTACAATCATCTGGGAGAAATCATCGACACGCTGAAGACCCGCGGTTATGGTTTCAAGACCTTTATGGACATCCGATAATCATGAAACGATTCTTCCATTCCATTACGCTTTGCGTAGGCCTGCTGCTGGGGACGGTGGCAGGGTATGCTCAACCGGACAAGGACATCTACCATATCGTGACGACGGTCTGCGAGGATGCTTCGTCGGCGGTAACGGTCAATTATCACTGCGAAAGGGCGGACAGTTATGTACTGTATACCCGGGCGGAGGATAAGGGCTTTTCGCAGGCGGCGAAAGCGTATCCGATGTGTCAGCGCTGGAGCTCGAAGGGTATCGTGAATACGGCGCCGGCCTCTACTTTCTATACGCATGAACGCTATGTCTGTTATGCGACGCTTTCCGGACTGGAAGCGGATACGCAATACTGCTATAAAATCGTGGCGGGAGACACGGAATCGGATGTCCGGCATTTCCGGACAGCCGGTGCGAAAGGAGATTGGAACTTCGTGGCTTTCACGGATTTCCAGCATCGGGAGAATCCTGTGACGCTGCCGTTGATCCAGATGATGAAAGACATTGCGGGGCATCCTGCCCTGATGCTTTGCAGCGGAGACATGGTCGACGTAGCTGGCAATGAGTTCGAATGGACCTTCCTGCTGGACAATGATATTTTCCGTGATTTTGTCTATGCTGCATCCCCGGGCGACCATGCATACTGGGCCAGTGACAAGGTGAACGGCGGGTATCCGCAATATGACTATCCCTACACGTTCAACCGGCTCTTCCATTTCCCGCAGAACGGCGCACCGGCCAGCCACAACAGCACCTATTATTTCTATTATAACAACATCCTCTTCGTGGCACTGGACATGAACAATTCGGACATTGCCGCAGGTCCCCGCTTCGATGACGAGGCGCGTTGGTTTGTGGAGACGATGGACCGGCTTGCCGGCACCTACCAGTACCTGGTGGTCTATGAGCACAAATCCATCTTTGGTTCCGAAATCGTGGACCCCGTCGTGTCGCGGCAACTGCGGCCGCAGTGGTACCCCATCTTCCAGAAATACAAGGTGGACCTGGTGCTGAGCGGCCACGACCACATTTACTCCCGCACCTTTGCCCTGGATGGCGACCAGCCCGCAAAAGACCCTGCCAACGGCACATACTATCTTGACATGGGTTCCAGTGGCGACAAGCGGCGTCCGCTGGACAGCTCGCTGAGCGGGAGCCCGCGCTACGCCAAGCTCATGGATCTTCCGAAAACCGGCGAGAGCTGTGCCTGCAACATTGAAGTTTCTGACAGCCAGATGAAAATCACGGTCTACAACCACCTCGGTCAGGTCGTGGACGGATTCACCATCCCCGCGAAGCGGTAGCTGCAATCCAGGCAGGATTACTCTTCCATAAATAATTCGCCCTTGATCATCTCGATGGATTTGCGGGCGAATTCATAGCCGCGTGATCCGGGCCGGGCGACCTTGATGTACTTTTCGTAGTAGGTGAGGGCCTGTTTGTATTTTTTCTGCCGCTCGTAGCAATAGGCGATGACGGAAAGGGCCTGGATGTAAGAAGGATTATAGCGGTAGGCTTCCTGATAGTGCGCGATGGCCTGGTCGAACTGATCGGCGCCGTAATACCCTGTGCCGTATTGCTGGTGAATGCGGGAAACCAGCGCGGAGTCGGGTTGGATCATAGCCTCGGCCTTCTTGAGCCAGGGCTTGACCTGCTCTTCGAAGGGACGGTACATTTCGGCTTTTACGGCAGCGATCGTCCAGGCCAGGTTGGCGTCGCTGGAATCGATGGCCCAGGCTTTCACCAGTTCCCGTTCAGCCTTATATTGGACATTCGTGTGCCAGTAGCTCTGGCCCAGGTAATAGTGGAGGGGATAACTCTCTTGCCCCATGTCTTCCAGCTGCTGGAAAACCGCGAGCGAAGAATCGTAGTCCCCTTTCAGATAGAAAGCCAGTCCCTGGATGGGGGCAATCGTGAGGTTGTCCGGGTCGAGTGACAGGTAATCCTCCGCCATCGCGATGACTTCGTCGTATTTCTTCTCGGCCAGCAGGATGTTCGCTGCCTTGCTTACCACCGTTTCGTTCATCGGCTTGAGGGCGAGTGCCTGTTGGTAGTATACCAGTGCCGAATCGGCCTGGCCCAGGAGGTTCCATGCATCTCCCGCCAGCGCGACGATCGCGGGGATAGAGTCCTGTGCCAGCACGTCGCGGCCCAGCCGGGCGCTGGCCGCGTAGTCTTTCATCCGGAATGCCAGCTGCATCTGCCGGATTTTATAGAGGATATTGTCGGGCGCGCGCATGCCCAGCAGCTGGTAGGTCCCTGCCGCTGTCGCATAGTCGCCGTTGGTGAAATGGCAGTCTGCCAGTTCTGCCAGCACTTCTTCGTCAAAAAATCCCGGGTTGACCAAGGCCGACAGCCGCTCGATGGCCGCATCGGTCTTGAAGATGCTTTTCAGGTAGCGCGCCTCTGTGAGCACCGTGCGACGGGCCAGCGAGTCGGCTGGCTGCGCGGCCATCGGAATGACAAGCAGCGCTGTGGCGAGCAAGAAAAACCTTTTCATTGTAATTGGAAGACGACAGGGAAATTGTAGATGACACGGGTCGGATTGCCGCGCTGGGTGCCGGGTTCCCATTTGGGCGACTCGGAAATGGCCTTCACGGCGGCTTCGGAGAGTAACGGATCGGGGCTGCGAAGCACCTTGATGTTCGCGACGCTGCCGTCTGTTTCGACGGTGAACTGGAGGGTTACGCGGCCTTGGATTTGATGATCCTTGGCTTCTGCGGGATATTGGAGGTGCTGGTTGACCCAGCGGCTGAACGAATTGGCATTGCCACCCTGGAAGCGGGGTTTCTTTTCGACGAGGATGAAGGGAATCGGTTCTTCCTCCTTGTCGGGAGTGAAGGTGCCGGTCGCTTCTGCTGTGGCAGGGGCTTCCGGAACAGATTCTTCTGCAGCGGGAAGGATGATCGCTATTCCCGTTATCGGCACTGGTTCTTCCACCCGGGCTCTCCGTTCTGCCAGCATCAGTGTGACGCCGGCCAACAGCGGCAAGGCGAGCAGCAGGGACAGTTTCTTCCAGGCTGCCTTGTGGGAGGCCTGCATCATCGCGATGCGATTCTTGAGTTGTGCGTGATTAAAGCCGTTGGCCAGCAGGAAACGCTTCTCTCCCACGGCTTTCTTGACCAGCAGGAGCTGGTATTGCATCGCGTCGATGCCTTCTTTGATGACGCAGTCGTCGGCTTCGTATTCGTGCAGGAGTTTCAGTTCGGTGCGGCAGATCCATACCAGCGGGTTGAACCATTGGAATGCGGTCAGGGCCGAGGAAAGCAGCAAATCACGCGAGTGCCCGCAGCGGACGTGGGCCCGTTCATGGGCCAGGATGGCGGGATAGCGCTCAAAGTCGGTACGGCTCAGGACGATGTGCTGCATCCAACTGAAAGAGGGCGTATCCTGGTCTACGAGATGCAGGATGTAACCGTCACCCTGCTTTCCGGCTGAGCGTCGGAGCATGCGGAACATCCCCGCATAGGAACGGACATAGAAGCCCAGTGTGATGCAGGCCCCGAGTCCATAGAGGACCAGTACAACAGTCTGCATCGACGGAACGGCAGCGCCGGCTGGCAACATTTCCCCGGCTTCCGCCGTTTCTTCCGCACTGACGATCACCGGCACGAGCCATTCCGAATAGACGGTCGGCACGTCAACCCGGACATGCAGCAGGGGCAGGAGCAGGCATACGGCGCTGCCGGCCAGAAGCGTCGCCCGGTTGAAGCGGAAATGCCCGGAGTGACGCATCACCACCAGGAAGAATGCGTCGAAAACCGCAAGCAGCAGCGTGCTTTTCAGCAGATATAAAAGGAAGGGATTCATTTCCTTTGGTCTTCGATCTGGCGGATCAGTGCCTTGAGTTCGTCGAGGTCCATTTTGTCCTCCTCCACGAAGCGGGATACGACGGTCGCGTAGGAGTTGTCGTAGAACTTCTCCACCGCCCCGGAAATCACGAGGTCCGCGAATCCGCGCTCATCCACAAGCGCGTGGTAGCGGTAGGCGTTGGCCAACTTCTCCCGCGCCACATATCCTTTCTCCTCCAGGAATCCGACCTGGGTGGCGACGGTGTTGTAGTGCGGTTTCGGATCGGGATAATACTTGAGCAGGTCCTGGATGAACACCGGTCCGTGCGCCCAGATCATCCGCAGGATCTCTTCTTCCTTGGCTGTCAGTTTTTCCATGGATTCGTTCCTTGTGTAAAGTGACTTTTGCAAAGATAGATTATTCCACCCATAATTCCTAATTAAATTAGGAGATATAACAAATACAAGATAGTTTCTCCTAAAAAAATTAGGAATTAACAGGAAGATGCTATACCTTTGCGCTAAGTGATTAACGTTGGCCGCATTTTTGCGTCCTGTCAGCGTATCCCGAATAAGACTATGCGTAATTACCGATTCTTCCTCCTGCTGTGCCTGCTGGGCTTTTGGGCCTTTCCGGCACATGCCCAGATATATACCATCTCCACCGACATGTTCAATCCCGTGCAAGGCACTGTCAAGCTGAAGGTGCTGCAAGCGGGGAGTGAAGCGCCCGTGGAGTTTGCATCTGTCTATCTGAAGGCAAAGAATGACACGCTCATCACCAATTTCACGCTGACCGACACGACCGGCCTGGCCAAGATCGAGAAGGTAACGCGGGGAACTTACAACCTTACCGTAGAGTTGATGGGCTTCAAGCCGTACACGACAGAGCAGTATTTCAACTTTTCCTGGAACAGCGAAGAGAAGGATCTGGGCGTCATTCATTTGCAAGAAGACCATGAGATGCTGGACGCAGCGCATGTGTCGGCCATCGGCAATCCCATCGAAGTGCGGCAGGATACCATCATCTTCAACGCCGCTTCGTTCACCCTCGGCCAGAATGCGATGCTAGAGGACCTGCTCAAACGCATGCCCGGCATGGAGATCGGCAGCGACGGCACCGTCAAGTACAATGGTGAAGAGATCAAGAAGATCACCGTCGGCGGCAAGACCTTTTTCTTCGACGATCCGAAGATGGCCCTCAAGAACCTGCCGGCTCAGGTCGTGGACAAGGTGAAAGTCATCGACAAGGTAAGCGACGCCGAGCAGTTTTCGGGCGTGGCCACTGACCGCGAGAAAGTCATGGACCTCGAATTCAAGAAGGAATTCCAGCAGGGCTGGTTCGGCAATGCGAAGGTCGGCGCAGGCTCCACGCTGGCAGGCGCCCGCAAAGATGAAATGATTGACAACAGGGGTTTCCTCTATAACGGCAACGTGATGGTCTCGGGCTACAGCGAAAAGGACCAGCTCGTGGTCATCGGCAGCGCTTATAATGCGCCGATGAGCGAGGACGGCATGGTGATGGTCGTTGTCCGGAGTGATGACGGGGATGAGCAGCGCTTCAATTCGGCCTCCGGCGGTATCCAGACCTACCGCCAAATAGGCGTCAACTACAACACCACACGGCTAAAGGGGCTGGAAAGCACGGGCATGGCCAGTTACAGCCATTCCTTCCGCGACGCGCGCAGCAAAGCCGAACGGACCACCTGGGTCCAGAATGACAGCGACATTTTTTCCACCAGCGATGCGAAGAACTTCACGACGGAAGATATGGCGAAGGTATCGCTGGAACTCAAGAACAGCAACCGAGACAAGTTCCTCTTCACTTTCGAGCCCACCTTCCGTTTCACGGGCGGCAAGGCGGAGCGCTACAACGACAACAACGCCAGCGCGGTGGACGGCGGCACCTTCCTTAACAGGTCCTCGTCCAGCTCCTACCAGGAATCGAAGAAATTCTACTATAATGGCATCTTGGACCTGGGCATCAGCAATTTGGGCGACAAACGGCGAAACATTCACCTGGCGAGCTACTGTACATTGGAAGACAATGACGCCGACAGCCGGGAGTTCTCCCAAACCTGGATGGCGGCAAGCCCCGATCCTATGACCAAGGACTTGTTCTATGTGACGGACAACCGCTCTTATGGCGGCTATGCCCAGATCACCTATGTGGAACCCATTGCCAAGGACTGGGTACTCTCTATAGCAACAGAAGCCTACGGTACCGTGCGCGACAACATCAAGGACGCCTTCGACCGGACCGGCGGCACACCGGGCTTCCAGCCTTCCATCGTGGACCGCGGCAGCTACACGAAGCACAACGACTATTATTCCACCCAATCAAAGAATACCTATGTGGTCATGGGACAAAGCGCCCAGTTCCAGTACAAGAAGGAGCAGACCTCGGTGCAGCTGGGTGTCCAGACACAGGAAACCCTCAATGAGACCTACACCAAGTCGCTGGGGCGCGAGACCACCACCGGAAAAGGCGAATGGCTGTTCGACTGGAGTCCCTATTTGAGCGTCCGATGGTCGAAGAAACAGTCGCGGGTTAATTTCTATTACAACGGACGCTCACAGCGTCCCTCCAATGCCAACCTGCTGCCGGTGCTGGACATTTCGGTGCCGACGCGGCTGCGGACCGGCAATATCTACCTGAGGCCCGCCTATCGGCATTCGGCCTCTGTAGGAGGCTCCTTCAATGATCCTGTAAGCCAGCGATACGTCAGCCTGTCGTTCAGCGGCCAGATGACAATCCGCCCGATGGTGACGGCCAGCTGGTTCGATGCAGACGGCATCCAGTACAGCATCCCGGTCAATTCCCGGAAGCCATCGTTCAATCCGATGTCGTATGTCAGCTTCGGCATCCCCTTGACGAAGGACAAGCGACTGCAGGTCGATGGCTTCGCCTCGGTCTCCTACAACCGATCCGTCAGCTACCAGAACACCCGGCGGATCGACGGTATCGACATCGACAGCTTCGACTACATGCAGTTCATGAGTTGGTTCTGGGGCGACGGGACAGGCGACCTGTTCTACAGTGGAAAGAGTGGTTTCACCGAGAGCCTGACCAACAGCGTCTCATTAGGCCCGGAGATATTTCTTCTCTATAAGGCGGATGCCGTTACGCTCGAGGCCGGCTACGACATGACCATGAATGTTTCCTCCTACTCGCTCGATCCGTCGGCGAATACCTGTACCTGGAGGCACACCGTCAGCGGCTCCATCGAATGGGTCACTCCGCACGATTGGGAACTGAAGACCGATGCCGGCTACTACTTCTTCAACGGTTTCCCGGAAGGGTATAACGAGCCCTATGTCAGATGGAGTGCCGGCATCACCAAGAACATCAAGGCCTGGGCCATCTCTTTCCATATCGACGATATTCTCAACAGCACGCGCTCCACCCGGCACATCACCACCGAGAACTACGTGGAAGACACGATGCAGAACCAGCTGGGCCGACGATTCTTCATCTCCGTCAAGTGGAATTTCGGCAAGCTCAACGCCTCCAAGAACCGCAACGCCACCAACGCTGCCTTCCAAATGATGTTCTGACACCCTGAGCGCAGTTATTTTTGCACATTTGCCGGAAAAGGCGTATTTTCGCAGTCGCAATCAAAAGGGGTATTAGCTCAGTTGGTAGAGCGATAGGTTCGCAATCTATAGGTCAGGGGTTCGAATCCCCTATGCTCCACAAATCCCTTTTACCACTATGTCTATCAAAACAATGCCCGTATGGAAATGGGTACTGCTGCTGCTCGCCAGTTTCTTGCTGGGCGTTTTGATGTACGGCGGAGCCCAGATGGCCCCTGAAGTCGTCCAACCCCATTGGCTGAAATGGATCGTATCCGTCGGCGTTTCCGTGGCGATGCTCCTGCTGTATGCTCTTTTCGTCCGCTGGTTCGAGAAACATCCCGCGCAAGACATCCCGCTGCATAAAACCGCCGCCGATACCGGTAAGGGCCTCTTGTACGGAATGGCATTCATGATCACCGTGACGCTGATGATGATGCTCTTCGGCTTGTACAAGGCTCCAGTGGTCTATCATGGTATCGCCCTGCCGCTCTTGACGGCATTCTTCCAGTTCATGGTGGTGGCCGTAGGCGAAGAGATCCTGTTCCGGGGCATACTCTTTCGCTGGATGGACGAGAAATGGGGCTTTCCCATCGCTCTCATCGTGTCGGCCCTCCTTTTCGGCGCCTTGCACTGGGGCCAGCCCGGTGCCTCCTGGTGGTCTTCGCTGGCTATCGCCGTCGAAGCCGGCCTGCTACTGGGATCTGCCTATAAATTTGCCGGCAACCTGTGGCTGCCTGTCGGTATCCATTGGGCCTGGAACTTCGTCCAGGGCAATATCTTTGGTTTCGAGGTGTCAGGCCTCGATGCCGGCGAATCCCTCCTGAAAGCCACCATTGAAGGTCCCGACATCTTAACCGGCGGTATCTTCGGCGCCGAGGCTTCCATCATTACGTTCGTATTGGGCCTGGTCCTGTCTCTCTGGTTTATCATTCGCTGTTCTAAATTACAAAAGATATGAAGCGTTCTTCTTTTCTGTTGCTGGCAGCAACCCTTTTGTCGCTGCTCCTGACGAACGTCGTGTGCCGGGCGCAACTTCCACAAGGAAGCTGGTCGGGTGCCATTGAAGTTCAGGGGACGAAGCTGACGCTGGTTTTCAACTTTACCGATGAAGGATGTACGCTCGACGTGCCTGACCAGGGTGCGCGGGACATTCCCGCTGCGGCCCGCCTTACGGAGCTTGGCGCTACGCATATCGACATTGCCTCTCTCAACGCGAATTATGAGGGCTTCCGCATGGGAGACAAGCTCGTGGGCACCTTCACGCAGCATGGCTTGAAGTTTCCGCTGACCCTCACGCCGGGAGCCCCGGTCCGCAACCGGCCCCAGACACCTCAGCCGCCATTCCCTTACGCGACGGAAGAGGTCAGTTTCACCAACGGCGAAGCGGTCCTGCGCGGAACGTTGACCCTGCCGGAAGGATACGACCGTACGACGCCCGTCCTGCTGATGGTGACGGGCAGCGGCCTGCAGAACCGGGACGAGGAGATTTTCGAGCACAAGCCGTTTGCCGTGATTGCCGACTGCCTGGCCCGGCGGGGCATCGCCACGTTGCGCTACGATGACCGCGGCTTCGGAGAATCGACCGGCGACGTGGTGCGTTGCACTCCCGAAGACCTGAAGGAAGATGCGGCTGCAGGCGTGGCGCTTCTGCGCACACGTTTCGACCAGGTTGGCGTACTCGGGCACAGCGAAGGAGGCACCATCGCGCTGATGTTGGCCGCGGAAGGAAAAGCGGATTTCATCGTTTCGCTGGCCGGCATGGTGGTCTCGGGTGCGGAGACGCTGATTGCGCAGAACCGTGCGGCACTTCCGCGAGCCGGCGTTGACCAGAAGACGACGGAACGTTATTGCCAGGCGCTGGAAGACACCTTCAAGGCCGTGTCTGAGGGCCAGCCGTTCCCGAAGCCTGCCGATTACCAGTTGCCGCAGGGTCTGCAACAGAATCTACAGGCTGTCCAGGCGCAGCTGAATATGCCTTACCTGCGCTATTTTGTCAAACTCGACGTCTCCCAGCGCCTCGGGCAGATCCATTGCCCGGTCCTGGCGTTGAACGGGACGCGCGACACACAGGTCGACTACACGCGAAATCTCGGCGCGCTGAAGGAAGGACTGCCGGAGTCTTCATCCAATCAGCGCGTGGCTGCCTGCGACGGGCTGAATCATCTTTTCCAACATTGTACGACGGGCTTTGCGGACGAATATCCGCTTATTGAAGAAACCATCGCTCCGGAAGTGCTGGGAATCCTGGCAACCTGGATTTCCCGCCTGGGTCAGTGATAGGCCGCGGCGAGGGGAAGTTTATTTCGGGAGGCGGAAGTCGCCGCTGGCGGTGCGGCGGAGGGCGGTGAGATAGGCACCGGATCCGAGCGCGAGTCCGAGGTCGCGGGCCAGGGAGCGGATGTAAGTGCCGCGGGAGCAACGTATGCGGAGCGTGGCGGCCGGACGGGTGCCGTCGCTGGTCGAAGAAGTGTGATAGTTGTGTACGTGGCGGACCACTTCATCCACAACGTAGCCGTCTCCTTCCATGGTATTGTGCAGCGTGAAGCCTTCCAACGCGATATCGTAGATTTCAATCCGGTTGGTCTTGAGTTCCAGCGGTTCACCGCTGCGGGCATATTCGTAGGCCCGGAGGCCGCCGACAATCTTGGCCGAAAAGACAGGGGGGACCTGGTCCTGCGGTCCGATGAAGGCCGGCAGGGCGGCTCGCACGGCCTCTTCTGTGATATGATCGTAAGGAAAGAACTGCTCGACCGGTTGTTCCAGGTCGAATGAAGCAGTGGTGGCGCCGAATTCGACCGTCGCCACGTATTCTTTCTCAGACGCCTGCAGAGTCTCCGCAAGCTTGGTAGCCTTGCCGATGCACACCAGAAGCAAGCCCGTGGCGAGCGGGTCGAGGGTGCCGGCATGGCCGACCTTCAGCTTGCGGAGGCCAAAGTGTTTCTGCAGGGTGAATTTACATTTGCGCACGAGGTCGGCGGAAGTCCAGCGGTAGGGTTTGTCCAAAGGGAGGACAATCCCGTCGGGGTAGTCCGCGAGGTCATGCGAGAGGTGCGCGTCGAAGAATGCAGGCATGTCTTCGACAGGGCAGCCGTCAAGCACAAGGTATTTTTTCGATGCGGCGTTGGTGTCTTCCACCTTCAAATTCGGTTTCGAGCCAGGTCTTGACGATGAGGCGTGCCATCGTAAGGGTGATGAACCGTGCGGGCATCACGAGTACGTTGGCGTCGTTGTGCTGTTTGACGAGGGCGCCGATGGCTTTGTTCCAGGCCAGGCCGGCGCGGATCGACGGATGGTGGTTGAGGGTCATGGCCATGCCGTTACCGGTACCGCAGAGGGCGATGCCGGCATCGACTTCGCCTTTCTCGATGCCCTCGGCGAGGGCATGTGCGAAATCCGGATAGTCGACGCTCGATGTCCCGTGTGTCCCATAATCCACGACGGAAATTCCCTTCCGCCGCAGGTAGGCGATCAGATGCTGCTTATAGTCATATCCAGCATGATCCGATGCGAATCCAATTCTCATAGTTTGTTTGTCTTATTGCGCAATCCGGTCATTATTTCAAAGAGGATATTCCTTTATCAATGCGTCGCAGGACTTCGTCCTTGCCCATGATGGCCATCATGTCGGCGACGCCAGGGCCGACCGACTTGCCCACGAGGAACAGACGCAAAGTGTTCATGACCTTGCCCATCGGCCAACCATTGTCGCGGATCAGGCCTTCCAGCGATTCGCCGACATGCTCCTTGGTGAAAGGCACGAGACCGGCGATGAAATCGCGGACCCGCGGAATCAGGACCGGGATATCGTCTTTCCAGAACTTGGCCACCGCTGCAGGATCATATTCCGTGGGCGCTTCGAAAAAGAACAGCGTCGCATCATGGAATTCAGTAGGGAAGTGGACGCGTTCGCGCATAAGTTCGAGAACGCAGCCCACGTATTCGTCGCTGAAAGCGGCGATGCGATCGCCTTCGGAGGCACGGAAATCGGCCACCAGCTGCTCCGTGGAGCGCATCCGGAGGTATTCCTGATTGAACCACTTCGCCTTGTCCGGATTGAAGCGGGCGCCGGACTTGACCACGCGCTCCAGCGAAAATACTTTCACCAGTTCGTCGAGCGAGAAGATCTCCTGCTCCGTTCCCGGATTCCATCCCAGGAAGGCGAGCATATTGACGAATGCTTCAGGATAGTATCCGTCTTCCCGGTAGCCGCGCGACACTTCACCTTCCGCATTGACCCACCGAAGCGGGAACACCGGGAAGCCGAGCCGGTCGCCGTCTCGCTTACTCAGCTTGCCCTTCCCATCGGGCTTGAGCAGCAGCGACAGGTGTGCGAAGCGTGGTTGCGTATCCTGCCAGCCGAACGCCTCGTACAGCAAGTAGTGCAACGGCAGGGAAGGGAGCCATTCCTCACCCCGGATGACCTCGGTGATCTCCATCAGGTGATCGTCAACGATGTTGGCCAGGTGGTAGGTCGGAAGCTCGTCTACGCGTTTCCACAGGACTTTGTCGTCCAGCGTGTTGCTGTTGACCTCGATATGGCCGCGGATCAGGTCGTCCATCGCCACGATCCGGTTCTCCGGAATCTTGAAGCGGATGGTCCAGCCTGTCTCTTCAGCTACGCGGCGTGTCACCTCTTCCGGCGGCAGTGTCAGCGAGTTGCAGAGCGAACCGCGTGTCTCCCAGTTGTAGGTGAAGGTTTTCTTCTCGGCCTCGGCCGCCGTGCGCAGCGCAGTCAGCTCCTCGGCCGTGTCGAAGGCATAGTAGGCGAATCCCTTTTCCACCAGTTCTTCCGCATATTTGCGGTAGATGCCGCGGCGCTGCGACTGGCGGTAGGGAGCGTGGGGATGTTGGGCAGAAGCGACCTCCACCACGTTGCCGGCCGCATCCACGCCCTCGTCGGGATAGATGCCGCACCAGCGGAGCGCCTCGATGATGTAGGCTTCCGCTCCCGGAACGAAGCGCTGGGAATCGGTATCCTCGATACGGAGGATGAAGTCACCGCCTGCCTGCTTGGCGTACAGATAGTTATAGAGTGCCGTGCGGACACCGCCCATATGGAGCGGGCCGGTGGGACTCGGGGCAAAACGGACCCTGCGTCTTCTTTCCATGGCTTATTCGGCGGCTGCGGGGGTCTCTTTGACCTCCTGAGGATTCAACATGCGTTCGCGGCGGATGCAGGCCGGCTCCTCTTCGAGTTCCTTGATGAGCTTCACATCTTCCACGATGAGGGCGGGAACACCCGTAATGCGCTGCTTGTTGAGCATCTTGCCGTTGTCGGGCGCGATGGGCGTGCCTTTCTTCCGATGGCGGAACAGGTCCTTGCCATAGGGCACGTCGATGCGGTTGCCGCGGTTGACCTCGTTCTCGTCGATGACGGGCAGTTGCCACATCTCGAAGCCGGTGGCGATGATGGTGACGCTGATCTTGCCGCCCATTGAATCGTCGGATACGATACCGCGCTTGAAATTGATGGTCGCGCCGGTGTACTGCGAGGTGAAGTCCATGATCTCGGAAAGTTCCTCCATCGAGATACCGTTCTCGTCGTCGGAGCTGCCGGTGATGTTGATCAGGGCGTTCTTCACGCTGCGCAGGTTGAGGTCGTTGAGCAACGGAGACTTGAGAGCCATCTCCACGGCCTTGATGGCGCGGTCTTCACCTTCGGCCTCGCCGATACCCATGATGGCGACGCCACTGTTCTTCATCACCTTCTTCACGTCTGCGAAGTCCACGTTGATATAGCCGCTGCTGGTGATGATCTCGGCGATGCTCTTGACAGCGGTGGCCAGCACTTCGTCGGCCTTGTGGAAAGCCGTGAAGATGTTCATCTTGCCGTAGAGCTGATAGAGTTTCTGGTTGTCAATCACCAGGATGCTGTCCACGTGCTTGCTGAGTTCCTTGATGCCTTCGACGGCCCGATAGAGAGCCTCTTTGCCTTCGTCACGGAAAGGAACGGTGACCACGCCGACCGTCAGCATACCCAGCTCCTTGGCCGTTTTGGCTACGAGCGGTGCTGCGCCGGTGCCTGTACCGCCACCCATGCCGCAGGTCACGAAGACCATCTGCGTGTCGCCGGAAAAGAGTTTACTGATCTCTTCGATTGATTCCTCGGCGGCTTGCCGGCCCACTGTGTAATCGGTGCCGGCACCCAAGCCCTTGGTCAGGATCGGGCCAATCTGGAGTTTCCGGGGAACAGGACTTTTCTGGAGGGCTTGCATGTCGGTGTTGCAGATGACGAAATCGACATCCTTGAGCCCCAGGGAATACATATAAGAAACGGCATTGTTGCCGCCGCCGCCGACACCGACGACAGTGATGATGTTGCCGCGTTTTTCCCAGCTGGTAGGTATTAAATCTGCATCCATAGTCTTCTAAGCGTTGTTGTTGTCGGAAAATAGCATGTCAATGAAACTCGGGCCCTTCTTCTCCTTCTCTTTTTCGATTTGTTTGCGCTCCCGTTCGGCCTGCTTACGCTTGCGCTCCTCTTCCTTGCGCCGCTCGCGCAGTTCCCGGGCGGAGAGTTTCTCCTCTACTTCGGGTTCTTCTTCCTCTGTGAAGAGGGTGGTTTCAGAAGGAGTGGAAACGGACTGTGCCACAGGGGTTTGATGGTCCTTCGGAAGAAGGGCGTGCGACAGCATCGGATCGAGGGTCTCCAGTACAAGGCCGACGACCGTCGAGGCATACACGTCATAGGCCTCTTCCTCGCTGCCGTTTTCGATGGAACCCTGCGGTGCGGCGAGCCGGACCTTCTGGCCCAGCAGCGCGGTGGCCAGCTGGAGCAGGTCTTCGTGATGGCTGGCACCGCCGGTGATGACCACACCCGATGAAATCTTGCCGGCGTAGCCCGACTGCTCGATGATATAGCGGACTGCGTCGAGGATCTCGCTCAGGCGCGCCTCCACGGTGCGGACGAGCAGGCTCATTTCGATCTCGCCTTCCACGGTCTCGTTCTCGCTCTTGAGCACCAGTTTCTTGTTCTCTATGGCATATTCCTCGCAGCAGCGGCCGTGGCGCAGCTTTACGTTTTCTGCCCATTCGCGGGTGATGTTGGCCACGCTCTTGATATCACCGGTCACGGATTCGCCGCCGAACGGGATGATGGCCATGTGGCGGACGATGTTGTCTTTGATGATAGCGACTTCCGTGGAGCCCTTGCCGATGTCGACCAGGGCGACGCCGTTCTCCATTTCGGGCCGGCTCAGCACGGCGCGTGCGGAGGCGATGGGGGCCAAGATGGCCTTGCCGGGTGTCAACCCGCATTTCTCGATGATGTTGATACGGCGGTCGCGGATGCCTTTACGGCCGTAGAAGATCTTGAAATCGGCGTCAATCTGGCCGCCGACCATACCGATCAACTCGTCGTGCGTGATACCGATCCGGTCTTCGGTACTGTACTTCTGGGGGACGGCTTCAAAGACGATTTCGTCGCCTTCCAGGTGGGTCTTGTACCGAGTGCGGGTGATTTGCCGCACTTCATCTTCCAGGATGTATGCGGTCGGGTCCTGCCGGGTGATATGGCAGGGGAGGTCCTTGCTGTGGAGCACGCGGCCTGAAAGGCCGAAAGTGATTTCTCCCCAGTCTTCCTGAAAGTCTGCCCGGGCCTGCCCGACGAGTTCGCGGACCACTTCTTCGACCTTGAAGTCGTTGACGATCTCTCCGCTCTCGATGCCGGCCGACGGTGCGTCATGGTAGCTCACGATCTTGATGCCGGAGTCGGTTTTTTCACCGATGGCCAGCGCGATCTTGGAGCTGCCGAAATCCAATGCTGCTGCGTAACTGCTCATAGCTGCCTGCAAATTATCTGTTGATTATACTTTAGATTGATTGTCTTATAGTGTTTTCCTTGTTCCAGCTGGGGTTCTATGTTGCGCCACCAGGCGTACAGTTTATCGAACTTGGTAATATAGTCGGCACTGCTGCCGAAGATGATGGACGGCCCTGCCTTGCGGGTGTACAGCACAAGGTCCCCGTCGGGCTCAACGTCGATCTGTGTAATTTCACGCCGAAGCACGGGCTTGCCGTCGATGTAGCGGGCCAGTTCCACCATGCCGCTGACCCACGCGCGTTCCTTTTCAGGGGCAAATCCTTTGTAGGAATCCTCGACATGGAAGGGGATGATACCGGTGACCATCGGTACATCCACGGAATTCGTCACCGGGAATAAATAGCCTTCCGGGTCGGCATACCAGTGCTGAGACCCGTTTTCGAAGCGGATGACGGGCTTGCGCTGGGTAATCCGCGCCGCCAGCGTCCGGTCATTGGCGGTATAGACCTGGGCGCTCATGACCTCGCCCCGCCCCAGGATCTGCTGCTCGAGGGCATGCAGGTTGATGCTGTCGGTAAGCTGGCCGAGGCTCTCCTTGGAGAGGAAAGCCAGGACTTCCTGCCTGTCCACGATGCTGCTCTCCAGCGAGTCCAGCAGGATGACGTCTATTTGGCGGCAGCGAGCCTGCTGTCGGCCCTGTGCAACCAACTTCCCGGTAAAGAAGAAGTAGCTGCCCAGCAGTCCGACCGACAGGAGAACGATCAGGGAGGTGAGGAGGATTTTCTTAATCATGCGAGGGTCTTGAGCCAGGTTTCGATGGGTTCGATGAAGCGGTCGATGTCACCGGCGCCGAAGGAGACCAGGCAGTCGATGGGACGACTGTGCAGGTGCTCCATCAGCTTCTCTTTGGGAATCAGTACTTTGTCGGCGATGGTCACGCGGTCGAAGATCAGCTGCGCGCTGACGCCGGGAATGGGTTCTTCCCGTGCCGGGTAGATAGGCAGAAGGATGAGGGCATCCAGTCCGCTGAGCGCGTCGGCGAATTCCGGCGCGAAGTCGCGGGTACGGGTATAGAGGTGCGGCTGGAAGATGCCGAGCAACTTCCGCCCGGGGAAAATATTCCGCATCGAGCTGATGGCGGCCTTGATTTCGTTGGGATGATGGGCATAGTCGTCGATATAGGCGACTCGCGGCGAATTGACATGGATGTCGAAGCGGCGCTTCACACCCTGGAAAGTAGCCAGTGCGGCACGGATGGCTTCGGGCTCGGTGCCGTGCAGCAGGGCGATGGCCGAGGCGGCGACGGCGTTTTCAACGTTGACCCAGCCCGGGATGCCGACGCTGCAATGGGCGATACGGCCGCCAGGGTAGTTGAGCGTGAAATCGAAGCGACCGCCGGGCAGCGGTGTGATGTCGGAGGCGTAGAAGTCACAGGGGGTGTCGTATGCATAGCGCAGGACGCGGGCTGTGGTAGCTTCCAGCGGTACTTCAACCCCTTGCTTGATGACCACGGCGCCGTCGCTGTCGACCTGGGCGGTGAACTGGCCGAAGGCTTCGACAACGTGGGCGTGGTCGTTGTAGATGTCGAGATGATCGGCGTCGGTAGCGGTCACCACGGCGATATGGGGATGCAGCTGCAGGAACGACCGGTCGAATTCGTCGGCTTCAGCCACGAGGACAGGGTTCTTGCTCAGCAGCAGGTTGGTGTCATAGTTCTTCGAGATACCGCCCAGGAAAGCGTTGCAGCCTTCACCGGACTGCGTGAGGATGTGGGCAAGCAAGGTGCTGGTGGTCGTCTTGCCGTGGGTGCCCGATACGGCGAGGCATTCCTGCCCGCGGGCAATCTCTCCCAGGGCCTTCGAACGCTTGCACAGGGCGTAGCCGTGGCTGCGCACATACTGCAACTCGCCGAGGTCTTCGGGAATGGCGGGGGTATAGATGACGAAAGTATGTTCGACGTCCTTCGGGATAGCGTCGATGTCGTCGTCATAATGGACGCCGATGCCCTCCTGTTCCAGTGCATGGGTCAGGGCTGACGGTGTGCGGTCGTAGCCCGATACGGCGAGACCCCGGTTTTTGAAATACCGGGCGATGGCGCTCATGCCGATGCCTCCGATGCCGATGAAATAATAATTGGTATACATGGTTCTGAGCGAAGCGAAGAATCTATTTGATCAGTTTCAATACTTCCTTGGCAATCACCTCCGAGGCGTCCTTGCGGCCCAGCCGGAGGATGTTTTTCTCGAGGTCGAGGAGGCGGGTTTCATCGCTGATGAGCCTCTCGACGGTGTCGAGCAGTTGCGTGTCCGCATCCGCGTCGCGCACCATCAGGGCCGCGTTCTTGCCTACGAGAGCCATCGCATTGTGCGTCTGGTGGTCTTCCGCCACGTTGGGCGAAGGCACGAAGATGGTGGCCTTGCCGGCCACGCAGAGTTCCGAGATCGTGCCGGCGCCTGCACGCGAAACGAGCAGGTCGGCCACGGCATAGGCCAGGTCCATGCGCTGGATGAAGTCGGTATAGATGAGGTTCGGCACGTCGCGTCCCGCCATGAATTCATCCACTCCCTTCTTATAGGCTTTGCCACATTGCCAGATCACCTGGTAACCAGCCTTGGCGGCGCGGTTTTGCACCCAGTCGCGCATCACACGGTTCAGCGTGCCGCAGCCCAGGCTGCCGCCTACCACGAAGAGCGTTTTCTTCTGTGGATCGAGGCCGTAGAAACGATATCCCTCCTGGCGCTGCTCCGGCGTGGCTGGTGCGATCTCCTTGCGGATGGGATTGCCGGTCAGGATGATACGGTCGGCCGGGAAGAAGCGTTCCATGCCTTCGTAAGCCGTGCAGATGCGTGCAGCCCGCTTCGAGAGGATCTTATTGGTCAGGCCGGCATAGGAATTCTGCTCCTGGATGAGGCAGGGGATGCCCGCGCGCGAAGCACTCCACAGCAGCGGGGCGCTGGCATAACCGCCTACGCCGACCGCTACGTCGGGCTTGAACTCCTTGATGATCTCGCCCGCTTTGCCAACGCTTTTCATCACTTTGCCTGGGAGTGACAGATTCTTGAGCGAAAGCGACCGTTGCAGGCCCGCCACGGGCAGGCCGATGATGCGGTAGCCGGCTGCCGGCACGCGTTCCATCTCCATTTTTCCTTCTGCGCCCACGAAAAGGATTTCGGCTTCGGGACACAGTTCCTTCAAGGAGTTGGCGATCGAAAGGGCGGGGAAGATATGTCCGCCGGTGCCGCCGCCGCTGATGATGATGCGAGGTTTATTCATCGGGAGTCGTATAGTTGATTTGGGTTGAATCGGTGGTATCGAGGTTGTATTCTTCGGTCAGTTGGGTGGCGGCTGCTTCGCGGGCTGCTCGATCCAGGGCGTCCTGCTTCTCCAGCTGCTTGTTGACGGAGAGAATCATGCCGAAAGCGCCGCTGAGCACCAGATATGCGGTACCGCCGTGGCTGATGAGCGGCAGGGTATGACCCGTGATGGGCAAGAGACGCACATTCACGAGAATATGCAGGAATGCCTGCGTCGTGATCAGGAAGGCAAGACCTACAATCAGCACGCTGGAGTAAGTGGCCTTGCATCGCTGGCAGAGCCGGATGCAGCGGAAGAGGAAAATGAGGTAGAGCAGGATGACGAATGTGCCGCCGAGCAAGCCATATTCCTCCACAATAAAGGCATAGATGAAGTCGGAGAAGGCCATGGACAGGGAGTAGCGCTGCGTGCTCTTGCCGGGGCCTTTACCGAAGATACCGCCTTCCGAGATGGCCACCTTGGCGTTCTCGCTCTGGCGGTCCTTGTCCTTGAGCTGCTGGATCTCTGCTCGGCTGAGACCTTCCAGTTCCACTTCTTCCTTGTCGAAGTGGGCGGTCAAGCGGCCTTCCACCGTGCCGAACCGGTTGAAGATCTTGCCCACGCCTGATTCCAGCCGTTGGGGATGGCCGGCAAAGAAAGCGTGGTAAGTGAGGAACATCAGCAGCACGACGGCCATCAGGATGCCCACCGTAATACTCAAGTTCCGGAAACTCACATTCATGAAGAAGAGGATCAGGAAACTGATCAGGCCGATCAGCAGGGCGGAGGAGAAACTGTTCTGCATGATCAGCAGGCAGATCGCGCCCACCGGAAGCAGTATCTTCAGGGCGAACTGCTTGAAGTCGTCCAGGTCGTCGCCCCAGATTTCAAGGGCGCGCGCCAGGTAGAGGATGATGCCGACCTTGGCGAATTCAAATACCTGGAAGGTACGTCCGAAGAGCCGGATACCGCGGATGGCTCCGTTGATCTCCACCCGGAATCCTGGGATGAAGAGCAGCAGCAGGAGCAGCACCGACACACCGTAAATGACGAACGAGAAGGTGCGGTAGAAGCGCAGCGGGATGAGGTAGCAGACCAGCAGGGCGAAGAATCCCATCAGCACCGACTTGGTCTGCTCCATGAAAATGGCGACCTTGCTGATGCCGCGCGATGAAGCCAGGAAGCTGCTCGACGAGAAGACGGCAGCAATCGAGATCATCGCGAAAAACACGACGATGATCCAGATGACCCGGTCTCCTTTGAGCTTCCAGAACTGCTTCATGGCTTACAGTTTACGGACCGCCTCCTTGAACTGGCGGCCACGGTCCTCATAATTCTTGAACAGGTCGAAACTGGCGCAGCAGGGGCTCAGGAGCACCGTGTCGCCGGAAACGGCCAGAGTAGCACATTTGTTCACGCATTCCTCGGCGGACAAGGTCTCGTAGACCGGAACCATTCCGCCGAAGAAATCCTTGATCTTCTTGTTGTCCACGCCCAGGCAGACGATGGCCTTGACCTTTTCGCGCACCAGGTCGGCGATCGGTGCGTAGTCGTTGCCCTTGTCGGTGCCGCCCAGGATCAGGACGATCGGGGTCTGTACGCTTTCGAGCGCGTACCAGGTGGAGTTGACGTTGGTCGCTTTCGAGTCGTTGACATAGAGCACGCCGCCTACCGACAGGACCTTTTCCATGCGGTGCTCCACCCCTTCGAAAGTGGTGAGACTGCGACGGATGGTCTCGTTGGTGACTTTCATGATCTTGCCGGTGATGGCCGCGGCCATCGAGTTATAGACATTGTGCCGGCCTTCCAGCGACAGGTCGCGGACCAGGATGTCGAATTCGTCTCCCTCGTAACGCACGCGCATGGTGTCGTCGTCGAGCCAGGCACCTTCCTCCACCGTCCCGTTCTGGGTGAACGGCAGTTTCTTGGCCTGGATCACGATCTTGTTGAGTTCGCCGATGGTCACTTCATCGTCGGAGCAGAAGATGAAGCAGTCTTCCGGACGCATGTTGCGGGTGATCCGGAACTTGGCGTTGATGTAGTTCTGGAAGCAGTGGTCGTAACGGTCGAGGTGGTCGGGCGTGATGTTCATCAGCACGGCGATGTCTGCCTTGAAGTCGTACATGCCGTCGAGTTGGAAGCTGCTGAGCTCCAAAACATAGATGTCGTGCTTCTCCGTGGCGACCTGCATCGCGTAACTCTTGCCGATGTTACCGCCCAGTCCCACGTTGAGACCGGCGTTCTGCAACAGGTAGTAGATCAGCGAGGTGGTCGTGGTCTTTCCGTTGCTGCCCGTGATGCAGATTTTCTTTGCGGTGTCATAATAGCCCGCGAATTCGATCTCCGAGATAATGGGAATCCCCTGTTCGCGCAGACGGACGACCAGCGGTGCGGTTTCCGGGATGCCCGGGCTCTTGATCACCAGGTCGGCGTCGAGGATTTTTTCGGGCGTGTGCCCACCTTCTTCAAAGGGGATATCCCATTTCCGGAGCTGCTCGCGGAAGGCGTCCTTCAGCATGCCGCTGTCCGACAGGAAGGTTTCATAGTCCTTGACTTTGGCCAGGACGGCGGCACCTACGCCGCTTTCACCTCCACCGAGTATGACTGCTTTTTTCATATTGTTCTTTATCTGATTTTCAAGGTTACGATGGTCACGACGGCCAGCAGGATTGAAACGATCCAGAACCGTACGACGATTTTGTTTTCAGGCTGGATCCGGTGCGGGTGCTGGAGCAGCGCATCCGGATTCTCTTTCTGGTAATGATGGTGAAGCGGCGACATGCGGAATACACGCACGCCCGTTCCCGTTTTCTTCTTCGTATATTTAAAATAGTATCGCTGGATGATCACTGAGAGGCTTTCCACCAGGAACACGCCGCAGAGGATGGGGAGGAGGAGTTCCTTCCGGATCACCACGGCCAGCACGGCGATGATGCCGCCCAGCGCCAGGCTGCCCGTGTCCCCCATGAATACCTGGGCGGGGAAGGAGTTGTACCAGAGGAAGCCCAGGAGCGCACCGACGAAGCAGCAGACGTAGACGGAGACTTCGCCGATGTTGGGAAGATACATGATGTTGAGGTATTCGGCGAAACCTGTGTGGCCGGAGACGTACGCGAGCACGCCGAGCGTCGCGCCGATGATGGCTGAAACGCCGGCCGCCAGGCCGTCCATGCCGTCGGTCAGGTTGGCGCCGTTCGAGACGGCGGTGATGATGAAGGTGATCACTGCGACGTAGAGAGCTCCCTGCAGGGCACGGACAAACTGCCCGGAGAAAGGAATCAGCCACTTGTAGTCGAATTCATTCCCCTTGATGAAGGGGATGGTGGTGCGGCTGTAGCTCACGCCCGGGTCGGAGGTCAGGTAGAGGACCAGGCCGACCGTCACGCCCAGCAGTACCTGTCCCACGATCTTGTATTTGCCGTTGAGACCATCCTTATTGTGCTTGAATACCTTGATATAGTCGTCGATGAAGCCCAGGGAACCCAGCCAGACGGTGGTCACGATCAGCAGCAGGACGTTGGTATTGGTCAGGTCGCCGAAGAGCAGGATGGGGACGAGGATCGAGACAAGGATGATGATGCCGCCCATGGTCGGGGTGCCTTTCTTCTGCAATTGTCCTTCCAGGCCCAGGTCGCGGATGGTTTCGCCGATCTGCTTTTTCTGCAGCAGGTCGATGATCCGCTTACCGACGACCATCGAGGTAAGGATGGCGACCACGGCACAGCAGATGGCCCGGAACGAGATGTAATGCATCAGGCCGGCTCCCGGGAAGTCGATTCCCGCTTCTTTCAGATATTCAAACAGGTGATATAGCATATCCTTGGTTGGTTATTTCATTTCTTCAAATGTTTCGGCGATGACTTCCTTGTCGTCGAAGTGGATCTTGGTGGTGCCGATGACCTGGTAGTCCTCGTGGCCCTTGCCGGCGACCAGGATGACGGCACCCTGCGGGGCGGTCATAAGGGCGGTGCGGATGGCTTCGCGGCGGTCAGTGATGAAAAGGCTCTTGGCGCGGGCCGCGACGTCCATGCCGGCGCGTATCTCACGGATGATTTCTTCCGGGTCTTCGGTGCGCGGATTGTCGGAGGTGACTACCACGCGGTCGGCATATTTGGCGGCAATGACGCCCATCTCCGGGCGTTTGGTACGGTCGCGGTCGCCGCCGCAGCCGAACACGCAGACCAGGCAGCGGTCCTGGCAGGTGTCGCGGAGGGTCTTCAATGCGTTCTCCAACGCGTCCGGGGTGTGGGAATAATCCACTACGCCGGTCAGGTCGTTGCCGCCGCGGACGAAGTCGAGCCGGCCGGCGACGGGCCCCAGCGCGCTCATCTTCACCAGCACCTCTTCGGGTTTGGCGCCGAGCAAAACGGCGGTAGCGTAGACGGCCAGGAGGTTGTAGGCATTGTGCGCTCCGATGAAACGCGTCCAGAGCTGCGTGCCGTCCATGCTGACCAGCATGCCCTCCAGGCTTTCCTCGATGATCTTGCAGCGGAAGTCGGCCATGCGTTTGCAGGCATAGGTGCGCACCTGTGCCACAGTGTTCTGCACCATTACCTCACCGTTGCGGTCGTCGACATTGGTCAGGGCGAAGGCGGTTTTCGGCAGGTTGTCGAAGAACCGCTTCTTGCAGTCGCGGTATGCCGCAAAGGTCTTGTGGTAGTCGAGGTGGTCATGCGTCAGGTTGGAGAAAATGGCCACCTTGAAGGTCAGGCCCGCGATGCGCTCCTGGTCCACGGAATGGGAACTCACCTCCATGAAGCAGTAGCTGCACCCTTTTTCGACCATCCGGGCGAGCAGGGCGTTGAGTTCGATGGGATCGGGGGTGGTATGGCTGGTTTCAAGCCGTTCCCCGTCGATAAAGTTGGCGATGGTGGATACCAGGCCGCAAGCCCAGCCCAGCTGCGTGAACAAGTTGTATAGCAGGGTGACGGTCGTGGTCTTGCCGTTGGTGCCGGTGATACCCACCAGGTTCAGCTTGCCCGAAGGGTGGTCGTACCAGTTGTCGGCGGCCAGGGCAAGGGCACGGCGGCTGTCTGCAACCTTTATCAGCACGGTGTCGCCGAGGTCGGTACCGGCCGGCAGTCCGTTCTGGTAGATGACGGCACTGGCGCCGGCTTCCACGGCTTTCGCGATGAAAGCGTGTCCATCTACGGCAGTACCGGGGACGGCGATGAAGAGCGAGCCTTCCCGGCAGGTGCGTGAGTCAAAGGTCAGGCCCGAAACAGCCCGGTTGAGATCGCCTTTGACCTCCACGATGTCTATTCCCTTGAGTATGTCATTTAGTATCATGGCTGTAGCTTTCTTTCAGTTTGAGCGCAATCTTGTAATCGCGTGCCGTATCGCCGGCGGCGGGGGACTGGCTGTCTACGATGCCGTGTCCCTCGAAGGAGACGCGGTATCCGGCTTTCTCGAGCAGGACGACGGCTTCACGCAGGCCCATTCCGGTAACGTCCGGTACCAGGCCGAGCTGCAGGTCTTCTCCTGCCTGGAGCATCTTGTAATTGTCCGCTTCCGGGAGGGAACCCTTCCGTGGAAGGGGTGTCTGCCAGTCGACGGAAGAAGCGTAAATCTGCTCGGCGACCCGCCGGAAGACCGGGCCGCACCAGGTGGCGCCGTAGAAATTGCGGAACGTCGGTTCCGAATAGACCACCACGATCATCGAATACTTGGGCGATTCGAAGGGGAAGAATCCCACGAAGGTGGCCTGGTGCATCTTGTGTCCAGCGCGGTCCTCGTATTTTCCGGTGTTGGGGAATACGATACGGGCGGTTCCCGTCTTGCCGGCTACGGACACGGGGCAACCCTTGAAGATCGTATAGCCCGTACCTCCCTGCGATTCCACGACGCCGCGCATCACTTTCCACATCTCGTGCGCCGTTTCCTTGCTGCAGACATTGCCGAGTTTCTCCGGCTTGAATTCCTGGATGATCTGTCCTTCTTTCTGGTAGTTGCGTACCAGGTGAGGACGCATCATCACGCCTTCGTTGGCGATGGCGTTGTAGAAGTTGAGGGTATGGAGCGGGGTGATTTCGACCGTATATCCCATGGCGATCTGGGGCAGGTCTTTCATGTTCCAGGCACTGCGGCCCGTCTTGATGTCGGGGTCCTTCAGGTTGGCCTTTGCCATGCCCTTGAGTTCGAAGGGGAAATCGTGGGTGATGCGGCGCTCGTAGGTGAGCTTGTCGAGGAATTCCTTGGGATTCTTGTCATAGTTCCGCGCGGCGAGCATGCGGAAGACATTGTTCGAGGATATCTCGTAGGCGCGTCGCACAGAAATCGTGCTGTAGCGGTCCAGATAATGGTCCACGAACGGCTGGCCGCCTCCGTAGTTCCAGGTGACGACGGCAGGCACTTCGGTGTCGATGGTGACCTTCTTGTCTTCCAGCAGGGTGGTCAGCGTGGCCCCCTTGAACACGGAACCCGGTTCACCCTTGCGACCGATGGCGTAGTTGTAGGTTTCGTCGAAGCCGCCCTTGCCGTTCTTCTCCAGATTGACCATGGCCTTGACCTCTCCGGTGGCCACTTCCATCACCACGACCGTGCCGGCGTGCACTTCGGTGGTCTTGTTCAGGATGTCCATCAGGGCGTTCTGGGCGATATCCTGCATGTCGATGTCGAGTGTCAGCTGCACGTCGAGGCCGTCCACGGGCTGGATGGTCTCACGGTCGGTATCGACGATCCAGTTGCGGCCTTCGGTCAGGCGCATGGGCTGTTGTCCGTCGGTACCGCGCAGGATGGAGTCGCAGCTGCCCTCGATGCCGATGGTGGGGATGTCCGACTGGTCTTTGATGTATCCCAGCGTACGGAAGCCGAGGCGGCCGTAAGGGTAGGTGCGGTGGTCAACCTTGACTTCGTCGCGTCCGCCGCGTCCACGGCCTTCCCGCAGGATGGGGAAGGAGGAGACTTCCTTCATCTCCTGCCAGGTAAGCAGGCGACGGTTGAGGAAGAGGTAACGCCGGCCGCCCTTCAGGCCTTCTTTGCGCCGTTCCACGATCTCTTTCTTGTATTGTGCGGCTTTCTTGTCTTTATAGAAATTGGCCAGGCAGATGGACAACGAGTCGATGCCCTGGGCGAACAAGGCGGAGTCGGGCTGCACGCAGTCCATGCCCATGCGGTATTCGGGAATGGAGAAGGCCAGGTAGCGGCCGTCGTCGGCCAGGATGCTGCCGCGCGTACAGGGGAGCACATCTTCGCGCGTCGTCTTTTGCGAATAGCCCCGGCCCGGCTTGTGGAAGAACTGCAGGTTGATGATCTGCCCGATCGCCACCAGCCCCATCAGCACGAAGAGCAGATAGAAGAAGCCCACTTTCTTGATATTCGCCTGCATCGTCCTACTTCTCCTTCTCTATGCGTTTGGGCGGCGTTGCGGGGGCATGGAGCTTCGAGCCCCTTGCCTTCAGCATGCCGTCGATCTTTGTCCGGTTGTTCATGCCCACCAGGTCGAGGGTGCGCTGCTGATAGCTGATGCGCAGTTCCTGCAGCGCTCTTTCGTTCTTCTGAACCTTTACGAGGTTCTGTTCGACCAGGAGGCTCCAGGCGATGGATACGCAGATGATGACAAAGACGTAGAAGATGAAACCGAGCTGACGGTCTACACCCCACTCGATCAGCTTGTCTCCGCTCAGGTAGCTGACCAGTTTATCTACGATGCGTTTGATCTTGCCGCTCATCTTCTTTCTGCCTTTCGGCGACCCTCAACTTTGCGCTGCGCGCGCGCGTGTTGGAAGCGATTTCCTCCTCGGTTGGGAGGATCGGTTTCTTGTTCACGCGGTCGAGCAGCCCTGATCGGCTGCCCTCCCTGATTGCGGTCTTGACGATGCGGTCTTCCAGGGAATGGTAAGTGATAACGGCCAGCCGTGCTCCTTGCCCGAGCGATCGGAAAGCCCCGTCCATAAATCCCTCCAAAGAAGTCATCTCGCCATTGACTTCAATCCTCAGCGCCTGGTATATTTTTGCTAAATACTTATGTTCTAAGAATTTAGGCAGAACAGGTGCAATCGCTCTGCCTAAATCTTCCGTGGTTTTCAACGGGCTTCTCTCCCGGGCCGAAACGATGAGTTCCGCGACCCGCCTGCTTCCATCCACCTCGCCGTAGAGGCGGAAGATCCTTTCCAGATCTTCCCCACTATAACTATTTACTATATCGGCCGCACACACTGGTGCGTCAACATTCATCCTCATGTCCAGCGGCGCGTTGTCGAAACGGAAGGAGAACCCTCTCTCTTCGGTGTCGAACTGGTGGGACGATACGCCCAGGTCCGCCAGGATGCCATCCACTGCCGCATATCCGTAGTACCGCACGAAATGGTGTATAAACCGGAAGTCGTGGTGTACGACGGTCAGTCTCGGGTCGTCCGGTGCATTGTCCAGCGCTTCCTGGTCTTTGTCGAAGGCGATCAGCCGGCCTTTCGGGCCGAGATGTCGTAAGATCTCGCGGCTGTGGCCGCCTCCACCGAAAGTCGCATCCACGTAGACCCCGTCTTCGCGGATGGCAAGCGCCTGAATGCTCTCGTGCAGCAGGACGGGAGTATGATAGGCAGACATCGTGGGAATCTCCTTCCGCTATCCGAGAATCTTTTCTGCCAACGCCACGAAGTCCCGGCTCTCCATTTCTCTCGCCTCGTACTTCTCCTTGTCCCAGATCTCGATCATGTGGTTGCTTCCCGCGAATACGACCTCCTTGTCGATGCCCGCCTTCTCGAGGAGGGCCTTGGGGATCGTCATGCGTCCCAACTTTCCGTCCGGCTCTACGTCCGCAGTGCCTCTCATATATTCCCTCCAGAAGTTGGCGTGCTCCTTGTTGAAGAAGTTCAATCGGCTTCTCACAGCTTCGGAATCCTGCTCCCACTGGTCGTAGGCATACATTTCGAGGCACTCTGCGAAGAGAGACTTTTTAACTACGAAGCGAAGGCTTGCACCTTCGCCCATACTGGATTTGAAGGCGGAAGGGAAGATCAATCTCCCCTTGTCGTCGACCTTTGCCTTGTAGCAACCGATAAACTTCGCCATCGTATCCTATATGCGTTCAGTGATGTGTGATGCAAAGATAAGAAAATTTTCCACTTTCTTCCAAATTATTCCAATAATTTCCACAAACTTTTTTTCAACACATAAAAAACAACTCCCGGCCACGATGGATTGTCCAAACGTGGCCGGGAGAAAGGGTTGCCCGGCTAGTGGTCGCCGTCATGCCCGGTCGGAGCCGGGCCTCGGATTACTTCTTACTTTTTCTTCAGTTCGTCGCGGATTTCGCGGAGCAGCTGGATGTCTTCGGGAATGACCGGTTCGGCAGGGGCCGGAGCAGGTTCTTCCTTCTTCTTCGACATCTTGTTGATGCCCTTGAGCACAAAGAAGATGCAGAGGGCGATGATCAGGAAGTCGACGGCAGCCTGGATGAAGTTGCCGTAGGTGAGCGTAACGGCCGGTTTCACGACTTCGCCGGCGGCGTCGAGCACTTCGCTGCGGAGGGTGCAGGCCAGCTTGGTGAAATCAACGTTGCCCAGGAGGGCACCGATGAGCGGCATGATGATGTCGGCGACCAGCGAGGAGACGATCTTACCGAACGCACCGCCGATGACCACACCGACGGCCATGTCCATCACATTGCCCTTCAGGGCGAATTCCTTGAATTCTTTGATGAGTCCCATAGTGATTTAGATTTTCACAAATATAATCATTTTTTCCGGATGATGTTCAGTCCGTCGCGGAGAGGAAGGATGTGGTTTTCCACGCGCTCGTCGCCCGAAACCAGGTCGTTGAAGGCCAGGATACCGCGGGTCTGCTGGTCGCGTGGCGGCTCGCCGGCACAGACCTTTCCATCCCATAGCACATTGTCGGCCACGATCAGCCCGCCCGGACGAACCAGGTCGAAAACTGACTGGTAATAAGCCACATACTGCCGTTTATCACCATCGATGAAGACCATGTCATAGTTGTCGGTCAGCGTGGGCAGGATGTCGAGAGCGTCGCCGATCAGCAGCCGGATGTACCCGGCAAGGCCCGCGCGGTCGAAACCTTCCCGGATGAGGTCTTCCATCTCGTCGTTGATCTCAAGCGTGTCGATGCGCCCGCCTTCCTGCAGGGCACCGGCCATCCAGAGGGTCGCATAACCGGAGAAAGTGCCGATCTCCAACACTCGCTGCGGCCGGAGAAGCTGCACGAAGGTTCGGAGCAACGCACCGACCTCCGGGCCGGACACCTGCCTCCCATGGCTCGTCCGGAGCCACGACTGGCGTTCCACCCAGTCCAGCGCCGCACCCTGCGGCGCCGACATCTCTCGGGTGTAGCATTCCATCGGATCCATAATTATTTGAATACCAGTGTGCTGAGCCGGTCTTCCGCCAGGACGGTAGCAGCGGCCCGGCGCAGGCTCTCCGCCGTGATGGCATCGACGCGACGACGAACCTCTTCTTCAGACATCACTTCGCCGAAGACCAGCATGCTCTTGGCCATGCCGAGCGCTTGCGCTTCGCCATTGTCGGAGGAGACGGCCATCTGGCCGATCAACTGCTTCTTCGCTACACGCAATGCGTTATCCGAGAGCGGTTTGTCGCGCAGTTGCGCGAGCTCGGCGTGTACGAGTTGCAGGCAGCGTTCCAGGTTCGGCTTCTCGCAACCGAAATAGATGAGGAAAGAACCCGTATCGACAAATTGCGTGAACGACGCGTCGATGGCATAGACCAGGGCGTTCTTCTCGCGCAATTGCTGGTTCAGGCGGGAATTGGCACTCGGTCCGCCGAGGAGATTGGCCAGCAGGATGAGTTCCATGCGCCGCTCGTCGTAGTATGACCAGGCGGTGGTGCCCACGATGCAGTTGATCTGGTGGTTCTTCTTGGATACCTCCTTATTGAACCGGGGTGGTTGGGGGAGAGTCAGGGGCGGCTCGGGGCGCTGCGGACGGGCAGCGGGCCGATAATCGGCGGGGATGTATCGGGCGGCCGCCTGCAGCGCAATCCGTTCGGCGCGCTGCGGAGTGAGGTTGCCTACGATGGAGATACACATTCTTTCCGGGAGAAAGTTCTCGCGGACATAGGCGTGCAGGGCTGCCGAGTCGATGGTTTTCAGGCTTTTCGTCGTACCGAGGATGGGCCGGGCGAGCGGACTGGGCTCGAACAGCAGGCGCTCGAACTCCTCGAAGATGCACTCGGACGGTGAATCCTTGTACATGTTGATTTCGTCGATGACCACGCAGCGTTCCTTGTCGAGTTCCTTCTGCGGGAAGGTGGAGGTGAAGGCCAGCTCGAAGAGCAGGTCTACGGCCTTGGCGGTATCTTCCTTCAGGACTGTCGAATAGAGGACCGTCTCTTCCTTGGCGGTGTAGGCATTGAGCTCGCCGCCCAGCACTTCGAGCCGGTTGCTGATCTGCTGCGGCGTGCGCTTGACCGTGCCCTTGAAGAGCATGTGCTCGGTCATGTGGGCAATGCCGCTGTGGTCCTGGGGCTCGTTGCGCGTGCCTGAGCGGATGGCCAGGGCCGAATAGGCCACCTGTGACCGGGTGCGGCGGAAAGCGAACTGCAGCCCGCAGTCGAAAGTCTTTGTGTAAATCATGCGGCAAAAATAGACATTTTATTGCTATCTTTGTAGGCTATGGAACAATTCATCGTATCTGCCAGGAAATACAGGCCCAACAGCTTCGAAACGCTGCTGGGGCAAGAGAACATCGCACGGCCGCTCAAGAACTCGATCCTGCGGGGACAGCTGGCCCACGCCTACCTCTTCTGCGGTCCCCGCGGCGTCGGCAAGACCAGCGCCGCCCGCATCTTCGCCAAGACCATCAATTGCAGCAATCCCGGTCCCGACCTGGAGCCCTGCGGTGAATGCGAGTCCTGCCGCTCCTTCGCGGAAGGCCGTTCCTATAGCATCCACGAGCTCGATGCGGCATCCAACAACTCGGTTGACGACATCCGCGCCCTGACCGACAAGGTGCGCATCCCGCCGCAAGTGGGGCGCTACAGCGTCTATATCATCGACGAGGTGCACATGCTCTCGCAGCAGGCTTTCAACGCATTCCTCAAGACCCTCGAGGAACCTCCGGCCCACGCTATCTTCATCCTGGCCACCACCGAGAAGCACAAGATCCTTCCGACCATCCTGTCGCGCTGCCAGACCTACGACTTCAACCGCATCAGCGTGGAAGACATGGTCCGCAACATGCGCTCCATCGCGGAGAAGGAAGGCGTCACGATCAGTGAAGACGCCATGCATATCATCGCCCAAAAGGCCGACGGCGCCATGCGCGACGCCCTCACGCTCTTCGACCAGACGGTGGCTTTCTGCGGAAAGGAAGTCACTTATGCCCAGGTGATCCAGATCCTGAATGTCCTCGACTACGACTATTACTTCAGCCTCACGGAAAACTTCCTGTCCGGCGACTATGCGCAGGCCATGCTTACTTTCGACGAGATCCTGTCCAAGGGATTCAACGCCCAGAGTTTCATCGGTGGCCTGAGCAGCCACTTCCGCGACCTGCTCGTCTGCAAGAACGACGCCTCCCGTTCGCTTCTCGAACTGGCTCCCTCCATCGCCCTGCGTTATCGCGAACTGGCCACCCGTTGCACCCCCGGCTTCCTCTTCGAGGCCCTGGGCATATCGTCCAACTGCGAGGCGGCTTACAAACAGAGCGGCAATCCCCGCCTCCTGATCGAGTTTGCCCTGATGAAGATATGCAACATTAAGGTAAAATTTGCTGAGCAACAAACAGTTGCGCCGGCAGTTAAGCCTGTATCATCGGAAGTGGCCCCGAAGGCCGCAGAAGGCGAAGCGGCGGGCGGTTTTCGGAGTCGCGAGCATTTTTCTGCGAGCGAGACGAAAACCGGAGCCGCTGAGCCGAAGCAACATAAACCGACGGGGCTGTCGATCAAGGCCATGATGGCTCAGGCCCGGCAGGAAGAACCCGCTCCCGTCGCAGCCCAGCCCGTGGCCGCCGAAGACAAACCCGCACCCGATGTGGCACAACTCGACACTGCCTGGAAAGCCCTCGCCGAAAACGAGAGCAAGATGCCCCGTCTGTCGTCGGCCATCTCACAGGCCGTACCCGTGCTGCAGGATAAGGAAATCCATTTCGAAGTGGGCAACCTCGCCCAGAAAGAGTGGATCGACCGCAACTGTCGCCCGCGCATGGAAGCCTTCCTGCAGCGGTACCTCGCTGACCCGGCCATCCGGCTCTTCGTCGAAGTGAAAGCCGTGGAAGAGACGGGGCGCGGCATGTACATGCCTTCTGACAAGGCAAAGTTTTTGCAGGAAAACTCGCCCGAATTCAATGCTTTGCGCAAGGATTTAGAATTGGAGGTCAGCTAACGATGAAACTATTCTGTACGAACCTGGTCAAGAAATACGGCAAGCGCACCGTCGTCAAGGGTGTGTCCATCGAAGTCGAACAGGGCGAGATCGTCGGTCTGCTCGGGCCCAACGGCGCCGGAAAGACCACCAGCTTCTATATGATCACGGGGCTTATCAAGCCGAATTCCGGCCGTATCTTCCTCGGTGAAGAGGAGATCACGGGTCTGCCGATGTACCGCCGTGCCCAGAAAGGTGTGGGGTACCTGGCCCAGGAAGCGTCGGTGTTCCGGACCATGAGCGTGGAGAACAACATCCTCTCCGTCATGGAGATGGCTGGCTTCGACAAGGAGTACCGCCTGCAGCGGCTCGAGACGCTCATCGACGAATTCGGCCTGCAGAAGGTACGCAAGAGCCAGGGCGTGCAGCTGTCCGGCGGTGAGCGCCGCCGTTGCGAGATCGCCCGGGCGCTGGCCATCAACCCGAAGTTCATCCTGCTCGACGAACCGTTCGCCGGCGTCGACCCCATCGCCGTGGAGGACATCCAGCACATCATCGCCAAACTCAAGACCATGAACATCGGTGTCATCATCACCGACCACAACGTCCACGAGACCTTGGCCATCACCGACCGCGCCTACCTCCTCTACGAGGGATCCATCCTGGAAAGCGGTACGGCCCAGCAGCTTGCCGACAACCCCGAAGTCCGAAAGAAATACCTCGGCCAGAACTTCGAGCTCCGCAAGGCCGTCCTTCACGACCGCGTGGAAGACTGAAAAAAAGTCTTACCTTTGCCGCCGTATGACACTCTTCCTGACAGGAAGTCCCACGCGTTACGGCGAGGACCATTTCACTGAAGACAACGGATTCCTGGCCGAAGTCAAGGCTGCCCTGCGCGAAGCGACGGGCGGTCGCCATGCCCCGCACGTGCTGCTGGTGAGCGCTGCGCCGGACGACCGCGGTTTCACCGATTCCGTGAAGAAAGGGATGAGCGACTGCATCCACAACTCCGGTATTGCCACGGCATCCATTACCATGCTGGACCGGCGCAATGCGCACAGGGCTGCCGCCCTTCTTCGGAAAGCCGACTGGGTGGTGATGTGCGGCGGCCATACCCCGACGCAGAATCGTTTCATCCATGAAATCGACCTGAAAGCCCTGTTGAAAGACTTTCCCGGCGTGATCATGGGGTGCAGCGCCGGTTCCATGAATTGCGCGGACTGGGTGTATTCCCATCCGGAATTCGCCGGCGAGGCCACCGACCCCGGCTATCGCCGCTGGCTTCGCGGGCTGGGACTCACCGACATCAACCTGATCCCACACCTGGAGCAAGTGCGCGGCATCGTCATCGACGGGCTGCGTCTGTTCGAAGACGTGGCGTTCCCGGACAGTTGGGGGCACCGCTTCTATACCTTCCGCGACGGCGGTTACGTCATCGTGAAGGACGGCCGCAGCGAGCTCCGTGGCGAGGCATACGAAATTTCGCGCGGCACAATGCACCGCGTTTCCGAAGAAAACACATCTTATTCATTTATGAACCTGATATTCATTTCTCCCCATTTTCCGCAGACCTACTGGCACTTCTGCGCCGGAGCGAAACGCAACGGTGTAAACGTGCTGGGCATTGCGGACATGAATTACGAAAACCTCCCGTGGGACCTTCGCCAGAACCTCACGGACTATTATAAAGTGAACAACCTCGAGGATTACAACGAGGTTTTCCGGGCCGTGGCCTGGTTCGCCCACAAGTATGGCAAAATCGACTGGATCGAATCAAACAACGAGTACTGGTTGGAGCAGGATGCGCGCCTGAGGACCGACTTCAATGTCTCCACCGGCATCCAGAGCGACCGCGTGGCCGCCATCCGCAACAAGAGCGAGATGAAGAAATACTACGCGCTGGGCGGCATTCCCACGGCGCGGCAGGTCAAGGGATCCGAGGGTGAAGCCAAGGTGCGCGCCTTCGTGAAGAAGACCGGCTATCCCGTGATTGCCAAGCCCGACAGCGGAATGGGTGCTTCCGGTACATTTAAGTTGCGCTCGGACAGCGAGTTGGATGCCTGGTTCCAGGCACATGCCGACAACTATCGGTACTTCGTCATCGAGGAATTCATCACCGGACTGCTCGTGAGCTACGATGCGATTTACAATTCGAAGATGGAACCCATCTTTGAGAATAATTCAGTGTTCCCCACGCCTATCATGGAAATCGTGCACGACAACCTCGATACCTGCTACTGGGCAAACAAGACCGTACCGGCGAAGCTGGCTGCCATCGGCCGCCGTACCGTGAAGGCCTTCGGCACACCCTGCCGTTTCGTGCACCTGGAGTTCTTCCAGCTCGACCGCGACCGCGAGGGACTGGGCAAGAAAGGCGACTATGTGGGCCTTGAGGTGAACATGCGCCCTCCCGGGGGCTATACACCCGACATGATGAACTTCGCTCACTCGACGGATGTGTTCCAGATCTGGGCTGACATGGTGGCCTTCGACGCGCGGCGCAAAGGGGAAGGGGAGCAATATTACTGCGCTTATGCGTCCCGTCGCGACGGCAAGCGCTACGTCCGTTCTCACGAAGAAGTGATGGCCCGTTACGGCGCGGACATTTGCATGTGCGAACGGGTGCCAGACGCCCTTTCGGACGATCTGGGGAACCAGTGCTACATCGCCCGCTTCAAGGAAAAGAAAGAGATCGAACCTTTCTTCCGTTTCGTTACCGAGCGGGTGATATAATAAAGCTATGCGTCGCTCTGGTGTCCGGCGCAGCGACCTTTTTTCGGGAGCGAGACGGACACCACCCGCTCCATTTATTCATCCAGGTCGGACGCTTTTCCCTTGTATTGGGGAGCTCGTTTCTCCAGGAAGGAACGGATGCCTTCCTGGTAGTCAGATCCTTTGTACACCTTGGTGCGGTATGCGTTGATGCGCTCGAAGGTTTCAGAGGGCATCACGTCGGCGGCCTTGCTCAAAGCGCGGAACTGGCGCTTGATGGCGCTGATCGAGAGGATGCTGTTGCGACGCAACGGTGTCAGGAACTGCTCTTCCAGCACTCCTTCCAGGTTTTCCGGGGTGGTGACCCGGTTGATCAGGCCGACGTTGAGTGCATCCTGCGCGGTGATGGGCGTAGCGAGGAAGAACATCTCGCGGGCCTTGTTGATGCCCAGCTGGTTGATGAAGTGCATGATGCCCGATGCATTGTAGGGGATGCCGATTTTGGCGGGTGTGATGGCGAAGGTCGCCGTATCGGCGCTGACAATCATGTCGCAGCTCAGGCACAGGTCACAGGCACCGCCCCATACCGTGCCGTCCACGCAGGCGATGATGGGAATGGGGGTGTCCTGCACGCAGCGGAGCAGCCGTTCCATCGGTACGTCGTAGGCAAGCGGGTCTTCGCCGGTCAGGGGAAGTTCCCGGATGTCGTGCCCGGCACTCCAGACACCCTTGTTGCACTGTGCCTTGAGTACGATGCCGACACATTCTTTCTGGTAGGCTTGCTTTATTGCCTCCACCAGCTCGTTGCACATATCCGCGCTCAAGCAATTGAAATGCTCGCCATTCAGCATCTCCACGAAGCAGATGCGATCCTTTATGGTCGATTGGACTAACATAATTGATACACGTTAAGATTCTTGTTCAAAATAAGCACAAGCCTCGCATCCGCCTTCGGGGCAAGCGTCGGGACGCTGTCCGGAAGCGGCTGCCTTGGGATTGCGTTTGCGCCACAGGCGTAATTCTTCTTCCTTCGCGCAAATCACGCCCCTGCGGCGGAGTTCCTTGTTGTGGGAGATTTCGCCGTCGGGGAAGCGGCCGTCTTTCTTCACGAGAATGGTGACGGCCATGCCGGCGACGCCGAGTGCCAGCAGCAAGAGCGCCAGGAGGAAGACTTTCATGCCCGTCAGATCTGCTTGAAAGGCGGGACGATCGGATGGTCGCCCACCGTCAGGACGGGCGGAATCTGCAGGGCCTTGAAGGCGGCACCCTGCTTGAGCCGGACGATGCGGTCGACCAGGGCTGCATCGGTGCCGCGGGACACCACCTCTTCCGGAGAAAGTTCCTCTTCGCACAGTGCGTGGAGCACCGGGTCGAGGAGTGCGTATTCCGGCAGCGAATCACTGTCTTTCTGGTTCGGGCGGAGTTCGGCGGAAGGTGCCTTCGTCAGGATGGCTTCGGGAATGACCTCCTTGTCGTGCAGGGTGTTCTCATAGTGGGACAGCTCGAAAACCTGCACTTTGTAAAGGTCTGCGATCACCATGATGGCGCCGCACAGGTCGCCGTAAAGGGTGCCGTATCCCGTGAAGAGTTCGCTCTTGTTCGATGTGTTCAGCAACAGGGCGTCGAAGCGGTTCGACCAGGTCATCAGGATCATGGCGCGGATGCGCGCCTGCATGTTTTCCTGCGCCACACTCCACTTTCCCAGCTCGAAGAAACGGAACATCTCGACCATGGCCCGCTTGTAAATCTTCTCGATCGGGACGATGTCGTAGGTGATGCCCAGGTTGTTGGCCAGTTCGATGGAATCGGTGACGGAGCCCAGGGATGAAAACTGTGAAGGCATTAGGATGCCGTGGACGTTTTCAGCACCGAGGGCATCCACGGCCAGGGCGGCCACCAGGGCGGAATCGATGCCGCCGGAGAGGCCCAGTACAGCCTTCTGTTTGCCGGCGGATTCGAAGTAACGGCGGATTTTCCCGACGAGCAGCCCGTGTACAGCAGCGACGTCGAGGTTGGGTTCGAGGATCATGACCTTAGCTGCGGATGAACAGGTCGCTGACCGGTTCGTTGTGGTAGATGCGGTCGATGACGTCGGCGAACACACCGGTCATCGACAGGACGGTGAAACGGGAATTGTCTTTGTCCGCCCTGAGGGGGACGGTGTCGGCGACGATGAATTCCTGGATGGGCGAATCATTGATCCGCTCGTAGGCCGGACCCGAGAGGATCGGGTGCGTGCAGACGGCACGGACGCTGAGGGCGCCGCGTTCCATGAGAACGTTGGCACATTTGGTAATGGTGCCGGCGGTGTCGACCATGTCGTCGACGATCACGACGTTGCGGCCCTCGATTTCGCCGATGGCGGTCATGCTGCCGATGACGTTGGCTTTCGTGCGGTCCTTATGGCAGATGATCAGCGGGGCGTTGAGGTGGCGGGCATAGACGTTGGCTTTCTTGGCGCCACCCATGTCCGGCGAAGCGATGGAAAGATTGTCCAGCTTCATCGCCTGGATATACGGAATGAAGATCGAGCTCGCCCACAGGTGGTCGACAGGAATGTCGAAGAAACCCTGGATCTGGGCGGCGTGGAGTTCGCAGGTCATCACGCGGTCGCAGCCAGCGGCGGTAAGCATGTTGGCGACAAGCTTGGAGGCGATGGAGACGCGGGGACGGTCCTTGCGATCCTGTCGTGCCCAGCCGAAATAGGGGATGACGGCGACAACCTTGTAGGCGGAAGCCCGGCGGGCGGCGTCGATCATCAGCAACAGCTCAAAGAGGTTGTCGGCCGGCGGATTGGTGCTCTGGACGATGAACACCGTGGCGCCGCGGACGCTTTCGGTGAATTGCGGCTGGAATTCGCCGTCACTGAATACGGTCAGTTCGGAATCGCCGAGACGGGTGCCGAGTTTCTGTGCAATCTGCTCGGCGAAGGTGCGGGCGCCGGTGCAGGAAAAGATCTTCAATCGATGGTCGTACTGTTCCATGGAAAGTGAAAGATAGTTGTTTTATTTATAGGGTTTTAAGGATGTTTTCAATGTAAGACAGCACTTCGTCGCGACCCTGGCCGGTCTCGGCGGAGGTACAGAAGGTGGGCGGGAGTTCCTCCCAGGTTTCGCGGAGGATGGCGGCGTTATGGTCCACCTGCGCCTGTAAAGCGTTGACACCCAACTTGTCACACTTGGTATATATCAGGGCGAAGGGGATGCCTTCCGCGCCTAGTTCGGTGATGAAATCGCGGTCGATGACCTGGAGGTCGTGGCGGGCGTCAAGCAGCACGAACAACAGTACCATGTCTTCGCTGTGGAGGATGTAGTCGCTGATGATTTCCTGCAGCTTTTCCCTGCCTTTCCGGCCCATCTTCGCATATCCATAACCGGGCAGGTCAACCAGATACCAGGCGTCGTTGATGAGGAAGTGATTGACCAACTGGGTCTTGCCGGGGGTGGATGAGGTGTGGGCCAGTCCGTTGACGCCGCAGAGGCGGTTGATGAGGGAGGATTTTCCTACGTTGCTCCGTCCGATGAAGGCGAATTCCGGATGGCGGTTTTTCGGCTTCTGGTCAGTACGCTGGCTGCTTCCGGCAAAGAGGGCCTGCTTGATGATCATGGTTGCGGAGATTGGTTTTGCAAAAGTACGAAAAAATTCGGGATATTTTCTTATATTTGTAGGAAATGGCGGAGAAGGATTCCATCGGTCTGCAAGCCTTGCAGGAGCAGGTGAAAAACGCGCTTGACGCGCAGTTCACGGGCACTGTGTGGCTGCGGGCAGAGATCAGCGAGATGAAGCAGCATCCTTCGGGCCACTGCTACTTTACGCTGGTGGAAAAAGATTCCGGATCGCAGGCTTTGCTGGCCAAGGCTTCCGCCGTGGCGTGGGCCTCTTCGTGGCGGATGATCCGGCCTTTTTTCGAGACGCAGACCGGTCGTGGCCTGGCCCCCGGGATGCAGGTGCTGGTCCGCGTGCAGGTGAGCTATTCCGCGCTCTACGGCCTTTCGCTGGTGGTCTTCGACATTGACCCGTCTTTCACGGTGGGCGAGCTGGAACTCGCCCGGCAGCGCACGCTGGCGCGGCTCGAGGCCGAAGGCATGTTCGACATGAATGCACAGCTGCCGCTGCCCCTGTTGCCCCGTCGACTGGCGGTGGTTTCCAGCGAGACGGCGGCGGGATGGCGTGACTTCACGCGGCATCTGGAAGGCAACGAATACGGCTTCCGGTTCCAGGTACGGCTTTTCCCTGCGCTGATGCAGGGAGAGGGGGCGCCGGCAAGCATCATCGCCGCACTCGACGCCGTGGCGGCCGAGGCGGAGGATTTCGACGCGGTGCTGATCCTGCGTGGCGGAGGTGGCGCGATGGATCTGGTCTGTTATGACGATTATGACCTGGCGGTCAATGTCGCGCAGTTCCCGCTTCCGGTGCTCACGGCCATCGGTCACGACCACGATTACCACATCATCGACCAGGTGGCCCATACCCACGTGAAGACGCCTACAGCGTTGGCCGACTGGCTGGTGGAACGTTTTGCCGCTGAAGCCTGGCAGCTTGATACGCTGCTCCAGCGGCTGCACCTGGCGGTCCGCACCCATGCGACGGCGCAGCTGGGTGTCCTGGATGCCTGGAAGTTGCGGCTGGCCCATGCCGCCCAGGTCCGCCATGCAGATGCGTTGGTCGCCCTCGATGCACTGACGCACCGCATCGACGCGGTCGATCCGCAGCGGGCGCTGGAACGGGGATTCCTGATTGCCCTGAAAGACGGTCGGCGCGCCGCTGCGGCTGCCTCTTTCGTGCCGGGCGACGCAATGCGGCTGATGTTCCTCGACGGCACCGTCGAGGCGGAAGTAAAACGGATTATCCATGGAAAACAATAGGAAATACGAAGACGTTTACGCGGAGCTGGAGGCTCTGGTAAAGCAGATTGAGGATCCCGAACGGGACCTCTCGTCGATCGGGGCCGACGTCAAGAAGGCGATGGAACTGATCCGCTGGTGCCGTGCGTATGTGCAGGGCAGCCTGGAACAAGTGGAACAAACAATGAAGGAAGCATAATATGAAAATCTACGAATCCGACCCGTGGCTTTCACCTTACAAGGATGTGGTGGAACGTCGTAACCAACGGATCCTGAGCCGGAAAGACGAGATTGCCGGCAAGGGGAAATCCCTGCGCAAAGCCATCAATGGCGCCATGTATTACTGCCTACACCAGGAGGAAGGCGACTGGGTGTTCCGCGAGTGGGCGCCCAATGCGTCCAAGATATACCTGCTCGGTGATTTCAATCAGTGGCGCCGTACCGAAGAGTGGGCCCTGCAGCCCACCGGCGAAGGAAACTGGGAACTGCGCGTGCCGGGCGACCGGGTTGCGCACGGCGACCTCTACAAGTGGTACGTGGAATGGCCCGGTGGTGGGGGAGAACGCATCCCCGCGTATGCCACCCGCTGCGTCCAGGACCCGGACACCAAGGTATTCTGTGCCCAGGTCTGGGCGCCGGAAAAAGCTTACCGGTGGCGCAAGAAACACGGTCCCAAGATCTACAATCCCATCATCTACGAAGCCCACATCGGCATGAGTTCCGAGCAACAGAAGGTGGCTTCGTTTACGGAATTCCGCGAGCAGGTGCTGCCCCGGGTCATCAAAACGGGCTATAACACACTGCAGCTCATGGCCTTGCAGGAGCATCCCTACTATGGCAGCTTTGGCTACCAGGTGTCGAATTTCTTCGCCCTGAGCAGTCGCTTCGGCACGCCGGAGGAATTCAAGGCCCTGGTCGACGCCGCACACCGGGCCGGCATCGCCGTGATCATGGACGTGGTCCACAGTCATGCCGTGAGCAATGAGATCGAAGGTCCGAGCCGGCTCGACGGTTCCGAGACAACCTACTTCCATGCCGGGCCGCGAGGTCAGCATCCCGCCTGGGGATCGCGTTGCTTCGACTACGGCAAGGGACAGACCCAGCATTTCCTGCTGTCCAACATAAAGTACTGGATGGAAGAGTATTGCCTCGACGGCTTCCGCTTCGACGGGGTTACGAGCATGCTCTATTATGACCATGGCCTGGAACGCGATTTTACCTCCTACGACTGCTATTTCGACGGTGGACAGGACGAGGATGCCATCACATACCTGGGACTGGCCAACATCCTGGTCAAGGAAATGAATCCCGACGCCTTCACCATCGCGGAAGACATGTCGGGCATGCCCGGACTGGCCGCTCCGATTGCGGCGGGCGGCATCGGCTTCGATTTCCGCATGAGCATGGGTATCGCCGACCACTGGATCAAATGGATCAAGGAGCGCAGCGACTGGCAATGGAGCATGGGCGAAATCTGGCACGAGCTCTCCGGCAAGCGCGCCGACGAGCGCACCATCAGCTATGCCGAGTGCCACGACCAAGCGCTGGTGGGTGACAAGACCATCATCTTCCGACTGATAGACAAGGAGATGTACTGGAGCATGAACAAGGGTTCGCAGAACTTCATGATCGACCGCGGCATCGCCCTCCACAAGTTGATCCGGCTGGTGACGCTGGCTACGGCCGGCGACGGTTACCTGACATTCATGGGCAATGAATTCGGCCATCCGGAATGGATCGATTTCCCGCGTGAGGGCAACGACTGGTCGTTCTTCTACGCCCGTCGCCAGTGGTCCCTCGTCGACAATCCTGAACTGCGCTACAGCGACCTGTGGCATTTCGAGCAAGCTATGCTGCAGGAGGCGCGCGAAGTGTCCCTGCTGGCCAGCATCCCGCATTGCATGCGCTGTGACGAGGAGAAAAAAGTGCTGCTGATCGAACGCGCCGGGTTGATCTTCGCCTTCAACTTCCATCCGGATGGTTCCTTCGCGGATTATGGATTCCCGGTGGCTGCGGGCAGTTATCAGGTGGTGCTCGACAGCGACGATGCCCTTTTCGGCGGCTTCGGGCGCAACGACAGCCGGATGCTCCACCAGACCGTACGGGAAGGGCATGAGGATGTGCTCCATCTCTACCTTCCGAGCCGTACCGTACAAGTATTAAAGAAGATATAGTAGTTAAGTAGTGAAATATCATATTTTTCCGTACCTTTGCGGAATCAAATTTCTGTGAGACCATGGCTTATTTGCAATTCAACAAGGCTGAGCTCGTGAATCTCGAATACTCCCTCAAACGGGAGCTGCTCGCAACCAACCGGGCAGGAGGATACTGCAACACGACCATCGTGGGTTGCAACACCCGCAAATATCACGGCCTGTTTGCCGTTCCTATCGAGAAATTCGGCGGCCACCGCTACATGCTGTTGTCCGCGCTCGACGAGACGCTGCTGCAGCACGGGATGCCTTTCAACCTCGGCATCCATTGCTACGGAGACATTTACGAACCCCGCGGCCACAAGTATATCGTCGATTTCGAGATGAATCCTTTCCCGGTGATCACCTACCGGGTGGGCGGCATGCTCTTCAAGAAGGAGATCCTCTTCGTGGTCGGTACCGGACAACTGCTGATCCGCTATACCCTGCTCGATGCTCACTCCCACACGGTGCTGCGCCTCAAGCCGTACCTGGCGTTCCGCAGCATCCACGACCTGACGGTGGCCAATCCCGAAGCGGATACCCACTACCGGAATGAAGAGGGGGGCGTGTCGTTCTGCCTCTACAAGAATTTCCCGCGCCTGCATCTCCAGGTCTCCAAGGAATGCGAGTATGTCCACGCACCCGACTGGTACAAGAACGTGGTCTACAAGGAAGAATACCGCCGCGGCTTCGACTGCCAGGAGGACCTGCTGGTCCCCGGTTTCTTCGAGATGCCGCTGGCGAAAGGGGAGAGCATCGTGTTCTCCGCCTCTACGAAGCCGATGTCGCACCGGAACCTGAAAGCCCAGTTTACCCGGGAAGCCAAGCGCCGTATGCCCCGCGACAATTACGACGACTGTCTGAAGGCCGCCGCCGAGCAACTGTTTGCCTATGAAGGGCCCTACACCCGCATCTGCACCGGCTTCTCGTGGCACGAGATCGGCGGCATGCGCGAAACCGCGATTTCCCTGCCGGGCCTGACGCTCTACAACACGGGGAACGTGCAGCTGTTCGAGAAGATCCTCACCGATCTGATAGCCGCCAACAAGGCTTCCTACCTCAAAGGAAGCGACCAGGTCGAGTCGCCGCTGCGCCTGACGGAAGCGGTGCAGCACCTCATCCATTTCACAGGGGATGAGGCAGGCGCATGGGAAAAGTACGGCAAGTTCCTCAAGCAGGTTGTCCAGAGCTATCTGAACGGTCGTCCCGAAGTTTCGCTCCGGGAGAACGGCTTGCTCTGGGCTGAGAAGCCGGGTGTCGCCCTCAGCTGGATGAACGCTTATGTGGGCGGCAAACCCGTGACTGAGCGCCACGGTTTCCAGGTGGAAACGAACAGCCTCTGGTACAATGCCGTCTGCTTCGCCCTCGACATGGAAACCCGTTACGGAAAACCGGGCGCCTTCACGAAACGCTGCGCGGAGGTAAAGGCTTCCATCGAGTCCTGCTTTTACGATTTGTTCTGGGTGGAAGTCCGCCACCACCTGGCCGACTATGTGGATGAAGCGGGGCAGAACATCTTTACCCGCCCCAACCAGTTATATGCCTGCTCGCTCGACTACAGCCCTGTTTCCGAGGAGGTGCAGGCCGAGATCCTGCATGCCGTCTCGCGCGAACTCGTGACCACGCGCGGCATCCGCACCCTCTCGCCGAAGAATCCGCTCTACCGTTCGCGGTACGACGGCAACCAGATCGAGCGTGACACCGCTACGCACAACGGCTGTACGCGGCCCTGGCTCCTCGGTGCGTTCGTGGCTGCCAGCTTCAAGCTCTACGGCGCTTCGTTCGTGCGCCAGGCCCAGGAGCTGGTCGACGGTTTCCAGGAAGACCTCAACATCCACGGCATTGCCGCCGTGGCCGAGATCTACGACGGCGATCCGCCATATAATCCGCACGGAGCCATCAACTCGGCCCTGAGCGTGTCGGAGATCCTGCGCGTGAAATATCTGATCAAGCAATATAAGGAGGAATCGATATGAGAGTCCTGATGTTCGGCTGGGAATTTCCGCCCCATATTGCGGGCGGTCTGGGTACGGCCTGCTACGGAATGACCAAGGGCCTGGCCCATGCAGGGGTGGATGTGCTGTTTGTCATGCCTTCCGCCAGCGGTGACGAAGACCAGTCTTCCGTCCGCATCATCAACGCCAGTGACGTGGCGGTATACGATACGTTCCACGATGTGGATGAATACCTGGGCAAGGTGCAGTTCCTCCGCGTCGGCTCCAACCTGCATCCCTACATCGACCCCGTGGATTTCACGGACCTGGTCGAGGAGGAGCAGCGCAGCCAGAGCGAGGAATTCCGGTTCTATTTCCGGCAGAAATACAAATTCTCCGGCAAGTACGGCAAGAACCTCATGGAAGAGGTGGCCCGTTATGCCATGGTGGCCGGTGCGATTGCGGCCGAACAGGAGTTCGACGTGATCCATGCCCATGACTGGCTCACCTACCTGGCCGGCATCGCCGCCAAACGCGTGTCCGGCAAGCCGCTCGTCATCCATGTCCACGCCACTTCCTTCGACCGCGGCAGTGCGGACAATATCGACACCCGGGTGTACGATATCGAGCGGAAGGGCATGCTGGAGGCCGACAAGGTCATCACGGTATCCGACCTGACCCGCAACATCGTCATCAACAAATACGGCATCGACCCCGAGAAAGTCGTCACTGTCCACAACGCCGTCGACTTCTCCGGACGCGAGAAATTGTCCGTCGACCGCGGCGTCCACGACAAGGTGATCACCTTCCTGGGCCGCATCACTTTCCAGAAAGGCCCCGAGTACTTCATCGAGGCGGCTGCCAAAGTGCTGAAGGTTTGCCCGAACACCCGTTTCGTGATGGCCGGCAGCGGCGACATGATGAACCGATGCATCCGCTATGTGGCGAAGCTCGGCATCGCCGACCGCTTCTACTTCACGGGCTTCCTGCGCGGAGACGACGTGCAGAAGATGTTTGCCCTCTCCGACGTGTACGTGATGCCTTCGGTATCCGAACCTTTCGGCATCTCGCCGCTGGAAGCGATGAAATCCGACGTCCCGACCATCATCTCGAAGCAGTCGGGCGTGGCGGAAGTGCTCAAATATGCCATCAAGGTGGACTTCTGGGACGTCAACGCCCTGGCCGACGCCATGTACGGCCTGTTGAACTATCCGGCGCTTCCGAAACTTGCCACAGAACGTGGCCGCGAGGAGGTGGACAACCTGAAATGGGACTCCGCCGCCGTCAAGGTACGTTCCGTCTATGAATCGGCCATTGAAGGAAAATAAAAAAGTAACATATATGAATAAGTCAGTCTGCTTCTATTTCCAAGTCCATCAGCCCGACCGTTTGCGGCAGTTCCGCTTCTTCGACATCGGCAACGACTTCCATTACCTCGACGAATTCTCCAACCGGACCATCGTGCGCCGCGTGGCGGAACGCTGCTATCTGCCGGCCAACCGCATGCTGCACGACTTGATCCTGCGCCATAACGGTGCCTTCAAGGTGGCATTCTCCATCTCCGGCGCCGCCATCGAGCAGTTCCAGCGTTATGTGCCCGAAGTGATCGACAGTTTCAAGGCCCTCGCCGCCACGGGTTGCGTGGAGTTCCTGAGCGAGACCTATTCCCATTCGCTGGCTTCCCTGTCTTCCATGACGGAATTCAAGAAACAGGTGAAGCAGCACGCCGACATGACCAAGCGCCTGTTCGGCGTCAAGCCCGTGGTGTTCCGCAACACCGAGCTGCTGTACTCCGACATGATCGGTGCCGCCGTGGCTGACATGGGCTATAACGTGATGCTGACCGAAGGTGCCAAGCATATCCTGGGCTGGAAGAGCCCGAATTTCGTGTATGCGAATCCCGTGAACCCGCGCCTGAAACTGTTGTTGCGCAATTTCACCCTCAGTGACGATATCGCGTTCCGCTTCTCCGACAAGGCATGGGCCAGCTGGCCGCTGACCGCCGACAAGTTCGCCGACTGGGTGGTTTCCGCCCTGGAGAAAGACGACGTGTTGAACCTCTTCATGGACTATGAGACTTTCGGCGAGCACCAGCGTGTCGCCAGCGGTATCTTCGACTTCATGAATGCCCTGCCCGCCGCCGTCCTCGCCCGGAAGATCGATTTCTGCACGCCTTCGGAAGCTGTTCAGCGCTATCAGCCGGTCGCCCCGCTGCACGTCCCGTATCCCATTTCCTGGGCGGACGAGGAGCGCGACACCAGCGCCTGGCTCGGCAACGAACTGCAGGAGGAAGCTTTCAACAAGCTGTATGCCCTGGAAGCCGACGTCTACAAGACGAAGGACGACAATATCCTGAGCATCTTCCGCAAGTTGCAGGAGAGCGACCACTTCTATTACATGTGCACGAAGTTCTTCTCGGACGGCAGCGTCCATAGTTACTTCAATCCTTACGATACCCCTTACGAAGCCTTCATCAACTACATGAATGTCCTGGCTGACTTCGAGCTGCGGGTCAAGGAGAAACTCAAGGAAAAGAAAACCAAATAAATACGATGGAAGAAAAATTCACGATGCCCGACTACCTGTTTGAAGCCAGTTGGGAAGTATGTAACAAGGTAGGCGGAATACACACCGTTATTGCCACCAAGGCACTCTATTTAGGAACTTCTTTCAAGAAACATCATCATATCCATATCGGCCCGGATGTCTGGCGCGATGTGGGCCAGAATCCGGAATTTACGGAAGATTCCACCCTGTTCCGCTCCTGGCGGCGTCACGCCGCGGAGGAGGGACTCCGCATCCGTGTGGGACATTGGAACGTCGCCGGCGAACCGGTGGCGATCCTGGTCGATTTCACGCCCTTCATCAGCCACAAGGACGACATCCTCACCGATCTTTGGAAAAAGTTCGGCGTGGACTCCATCAGCGGTGGCTGGGATTATGTCGAGTCGGCCCTGTTCGGCTATGCGGCCGGCAAGGTGATCGAGAGTTTCGTGCGCTACAATGTCAAGCCGCATGAGAAGGTGCTGGCCCAGTTCCATGAGTGGATGACCGGCGCCGGCCTGCTTTACGTGAAAATGACCAACCTGCCCATCGCCACCATTTTCACCACCCATGCTACCGTGGTGGGCCGTTGTGTGGCGGGCAAGAACATTCCGTTGTATGACGGACTGGAGAACCTGCAGGCCGACCAGTTGGCCCACGAATACGGCGTAGTGGCTCGTCACTCGCTGGAGAAGGCGGCTGCGGTCAGTTCCGACGTGTTTACGACGGTGAGTGAGATCACCGGCCGCGAATGCAAGCAGTTCCTGGGCCGGGAGTGTGACGTGATCACCCCTAACGGTTTCGAGAACAGTTTCACGCCCAGTGACGACCAATATGACGCCTGCCGTGCAGCCGCCCGCAAGAAATTGCTGGAAGTGGCCTCTGCGATGGCCGGTGAAGGGTTCACCGACGATAGCCTGCTGGTAGGCATCGGTGGACGTTATGAGTTCAGCAACAAGGGTATCGATGTTTTCATCGACGCACTGGCCAAGGTCGCAGCCAGTTACGACGGCCGTAAGATCCTGGCTTTCATCATGGTACCCTCCGGCAACAACGGTCCGGACCGCGAGCTCCTCGCCAAACTGTCCGGGACCGACAGCCTGTATACCACGCAGACCAGCCATTACTTGATGGACGACTATGACATCGTCACGCGTCGCCTGCGTGAGCTGCAGCTCAACAACGCGGCCGGTGCCAAGCTCGATGTATTTTTCTTCCCCACCTACCTGAATGGAGACGACGGCGTGTTCAACATGCGTTATTACGACCTGCTGCCGGGCCTCGACCTGACTGTCTTCCCGTCGTATTATGAGCCGTGGGGCTATACGCCGCTTGAGTCGCTCGCTTTTAGCGTGCCGACCGTCACGACCTCGCTGGCTGGTTTCGGCCTTTGGGTCCGCGCCCATGCCGAGGAGCCGCATCCGGGTATCACGGTCATCGACCGCAATGATGCGAACTATTCGGAGGTGGTCGAAGCCGTCTCTCTCCGCATCGTAGAAGCAGCCAACGAACAGCCCGCACAGGCTGCCATCGACCGTGCCAATGCCAAGCGGGTCTCCGAAATCGCCCTCTGGCGTAACAATATCGTTTATTACAAGGAAGCCTATACTCAAGCTATCAACAAGATACAGGCTACCCGAAAGCACTTCACCGAGATTCCCGACGATCATCAGCCGATGGCCCGCTACTCCGCCGGCCAGCCGTCCTGGACGGGCGTCTTCATCAGCCGTGAGCTTCCTGAACGGCTCAAGCATCTTGACGCCCTGGCCAAGAACCTTTGGTGGTGCTGGAACGAATCCGCCATCAATCTTTTCCAAAGCATCGATCCGATTCTCTGGAAAGAAACCAACGGCAATCCGCTGCTCTTCCTCGACAAGATTCCGCTCAAGCAGTACCGCAAGCTGGAGCAGGATTCCGATTTCCTGGCGCGCCTCGACAGTGTCTATGCCGAATTCGAAGCCTATATGGCAGAGAAGGATGCCCGTACGGGTGCCCATGTGGCCTATTTCTGCATGGAGTATGGTATTGACACTTCGCTGAAGATCTATTCGGGCGGCCTCGGCATCCTGGCCGGTGACTACCTGAAGGAAGCGTCCGACATGAAGGTCCATATGACCGCCGTCGGCCTGCTGTACCGTCACGGCTACTTTACCCAGCGTCTGTCCGCCTACGGCGACCAGATCGCAGACTACACGCCGCAGGACTTCACGAAGATTCCAGCATCGCCCGTACGCGATGAAAATGGCAACTGGCTGACAGTCAGTGTCGCATTCCCGGGTCGTAACCTCAATGCCCGTATCTGGCGCGTGGAAGTGGGCCGTACCGACCTCTACCTGCTTGATACCGACTACGAGGACAACCTGCCGGAAGACCGCCAGGTGACGCACGAACTCTATGGCGGCGACTGGGAGAACCGTCTCAAACAGGAGCTTCTGCTGGGTGTGGGTGGTGTACGTGCCCTGCGTGCCCTGGGCATCCATGCCGATGTGTATCACTGCAATGAGGGCCATGCCGCCTTCAATGGTTTCGAGCGGCTCCGCGAACTGATCCAGATTGACAATCTTTCATATCCAGAGGCCCTGGAAGTTGTGCGCGCATCTTCGCTCTTCACCACGCATACGCCTGTCCCGGCCGGTCACGACGCCTTCACCGAAGATTTGCTCCGTGTCTACATTTCGCACTATCCGGAGCGCATGAAGATTGACTGGCAGACCTTCATGAGCCTGGGCAAGATTCATCCCGAGAATCCGGGCGAGAAGTTCTCCATGAGCTTCCTGGCCGCCAACCTGTCACAGGAGATCAATGGCGTGAGCTGGCTGCACGGCCGCGTGAGCCAGGATATCTTCGCGCCGATGTGGCCTGGCTACCTGCCGGAAGAACTCAATGTGAGTTCGGTCACCAACGGCGTCCACTATCCCACCTGGACGGCACCGGAATGGAAAGAGATCCACGCACAGGTATTCGGCAAGGAATTCAAGACCCACCACTACGACAAGCGCTGCTTCGAAGGCATCTACGAAGTGTCTGACGAAAAGATCTGGCGTGTCCGGCAGACGCTGCGCAAGCGTCTGATCGACAGGGTGAAAGAGGTTATATCCGACACCGCGATGACCAACCACTATTCGCCGCACGAGATTGTCAAGATCCGCAAGACCCTGCGCGATGACGTGCTGACCATCGGTTTCGCACGCCGCTTCGCCACGTACAAGCGCGCCACGCTGCTTTTCAGCAACCTTGAGCGCTTGAACGACATTGTCAATAACCCGCAGCATCCTGTCCAGTTCCTTTTTGCCGGCAAGGCGCATCCTGCAGACAAGGCCGGCCAGGACCTGATCAAGCGAATCATCGACATATCGAAGATGCCACAGTTCCTGGGCAAGATTGTGTTCGTGCCGAACTACGACATCACCATCGCCAAGTTGCTTGTACAGGGCGTGGACGTGTGGATGAACAACCCGACCCGTCCGCAGGAAGCTTCCGGCACCAGCGGCGAGAAAGCCGTGATGAACGGTGTCATGCACTTCTCCGTACTCGACGGCTGGTGGGTGGAAGGTTACAAACCGGGTGCCGGCTGGGCCCTCAAGATGGAGCGTACCTACGACAACCAGTCGTTCCAGGATGACCTTGACTCCTCGACCATCTACAACATCCTCGAGACCGAGATCGTGCCGTCTTTCTACGACAAGGATACCTACGGCATTTCCAAGACCTGGGTCGAGACCATCAAGAACACGGTGGCACAGGTGGCGTGCAACTTCACCACCAACCGCATGCTGACCGACTATTGCGTGAAGTATTACGAGCCGTTGAAGGAGCGTTCCGACAAGATGATTGCCAACGACTTCGCCATGGCCCGCGACATCGCCTTCTGGAAGAAGCGCCTGCGCCGCGAGTGGGTCGGCATCGAGATACGGTCGTTCAATCAGAGCGGCAATGTTCGGTCCTTGCTCAACATGGGACAGACCTATACCTCCGAACTGGTGATCTACCTCGGTGACCTCGATCCGGACGAAATCGGCGCTGAGATCCTGTTGACCGAACAGAATGCAAAGGGCGTTCGTCACATCGTGTCGCTCTTTGATTTCCAGTTGGTTGAGTGTAAGGATGGTGTCGCTACTTACCGCACGGAATTCGTTCCTGAGTTCTCCGGCACCTACGAGGCAGCGGGCAGGCTCTATGCCAAGAACCCCGATCTGCCGCACCGTCAGGACTTCGAATTGGTGAAATGGCTGTAGCAGCTACCGGTTTTTTCGACGGCGTGCATCTGGGGCACAAAAAGGTGATCGACCAGTTGTGCGCCGTCGCCCGTGAACGGGGGGAGGAGAGCATGCTGGTCACGTTCTGGCCCCACCCGCGCAATGTCCTGCAGCAGGATGCTGATCGTCTTAGGCTGCTTACGACCCTGCAGGAGAAGCGCGAGCGTTGCCTCTCGTACGGCGTGGACCGTTTCGAGACCCTCCGTTTTACACGCGAGTTCAGTAAGCTGTCAGCTGAGACCTTCGTGCGGGAGTATCTGGTGGATAAGCTGGGTGTCAGTACGCTGATTCTGGGTTATGATCACCGGCTGGGACACGACCGTTTCGATTCGATTGAGCAGATGATGGCCTGCGTGGCCCGCTGCGGTGTCGATCCGGTGCGTGTGGATGCTTTTTCCGACGGGACGACGGTGGTCAGTTCCACGCAGATCCGCAATGCCCTCCTTGCAGGAAACGTGGTGGCGGCAGAAAGGATGCTGGGCTATCGCTACAGCTTGCATGGCGTGGTGGTGGCAGGCAACCGTCTCGGCCGGACCATCGGTTTCCCGACGGCCAACATGCAGCTGTACGGGCCGCTGAAGCTCGTGCCGGCCAACGGCGTGTACGCGGTCCGGGTCGAGGTGCTGGACCACTGCTACCAAGGCGTTTGCAACATCGGCACCCGGCCGACGGTGGGATTGGGCGGCGCCCGTACCATTGAGACCCATATCCTTGATTTTGATCAGGATATATATGGCCTCGACCTGCGTATCGAGTTCTGTGCCCGGCTCCGCGACGAGCGCCGCTTCGATTCGATGGAGCGGCTCAAGGAGCAGTTGTTCCTGGACCGGAAAAAGGCGGGTGAAATTGTTGTTCTATGAAATAATTTGTATATTTGCAGAAATAATGAACGTAGAAAGGGTCCCATTCGGATGGGATTCTTTTCTTTTTAACTTTTATAAAATGGGAGAAGCACACTATGTAACACAGGAAGGCCTCGACAAGCTCCGGGAAGAATTGGCCGAGATGATTGCCGAGCGTCCTGTCATTTCGAGGGCGATTGCGGAAGCGCGTGACAAGGGTGACCTGTCCGAGAATGCGGAATACGATGCGGCGCGCGAGGCACAGGGCATGCTCGAGCTCAAGATCAGCAAGATGCAGGACCTGATCGCCAATGCCAAGGTGATTGACGAATCGAAGATCAATACAGATACGGTCCAGATGCTGACGAAGGTCAAGCTGAAGAACCTGGGCAACGGTTCCACCGTGTCCTACACGTTCGTGGGCGAAAGCGAAGCGAACATCATGCAGGGCAAGCTGGCCATGACCACGCCTATCGGAAAAGCCCTGATGGGCCATCACAAGGGCGACGTGGTCGACGTCACCGTTCCTTCCGGCATTATCAAGTTTGAAATCCTCGAAATCTCCATTTAGCCATGGCATCCATTTTCAGTCGCATCGTGGCGGGTGAGATTCCGTCCTGGAAAGTGGCGGAGGACGACCGCTTCTACGCCTTTCTCGATATCAACCCCCTGGCGGAGGGACATACCCTCGTCATCCCCAAGAAAGAAGTGGATTACATCTTCGACCTCGACGCGGAGACCTATGCCGGGCTCTGGGAATTTGCCGCCCGCGTGGCAAAGGCAGTCAAGGCCGCCGTGCCGTGCAAGCGGGTAGGAGTGGCCGTCCTCGGCATGGAAGTGCCGCATGCCCATATCCACCTGGTACCGCTTCAGACCGAAGGAGACATGGATTTCCGTAAAGACAAGAAACAACTCACGCCGGAACGCTTCGCTGCTATTGCAGCTGCCATCGGCTCGGCCTTCAACCGTCAATGATCCCGATCATGAAACGATTCATCACCGCGCTGGCAGCCGCCTTTTTCCTGCTTGTGGCTTGCGACAAATCTCCAGTGGCTCAGATTAATGCAACTGTTGAGAACGCCAAGGATTCGTCTGTCGTACTCCAGAAACTCAACTATAACCGCCTGGTTCCGGTAGATACCATCCGTACCGATGCGAAGGGTCAGTTCCGCTACAAGGTGAAACTCTCGGGCAACGATCCGTATTTCTACTACTTGTACCTGGGTGATAAACCGGTGGCTTCCATGATCCTGCGTCCTTCCGACCAGGTGACTGTCACCGTTCCTGTATCAGGCCCGTTCACCGTCACGGGATCGGAGGAATCGACACTGTTCCAGGAGGTCAATACTTCCTTCGCAGAGGCATCTGACCAGATCGCTTCTCTCTTGAAAGAGGTGGAATCGGCGCAGACCGATGCCGAAGTACGTGCGGCCAGCGAAAAGGTCAGCCGGCGGTATGTCGACTATAAGCGCCAGGCCATCAAGTACGTGGTCCAGCATCCCAAGTCCATCACTTCCGCCGTCGTGCTGTTCCAGCGCTTCTCCGACGAGTTGCCGGTATTCGGCCAGGAAACCGATGCCGTGCTCTTCAAGTCGACGCTGGATTCGCTGTCGACGGTCTATCCGAAATCGGAATTCGTCCTGGCTCTTCGTGACGAGGTGGATGTCCGCCAGCGCCAGCTGCAGATGAGTTCCCGTCTCGGCGACGTCTCCGTGATCAGTTTCCCCGATCTGGTCATGCCCGACGTGGACGGCCAGATCCGCCAGCTGTCCGACTTGACCGGACAGGTCATCGTCCTCTCTTTCTGCAGCGTGGCCCAGACTGAACACAAGATGTTCAATGTGGACTTGAAGGACCTGTACGAGCGGTATCACGCTCAAGGCCTGGAAGTCTATCAGGTAAGCCTCGACATCGACAAACCCGGCTGGGCTGCCACGATCCGCAGCCAGGGCCTGCCGTGGATCAGCGTGAACGATGGGCTGGGTACCCAGTCTCCTTCCGTCTCGACGTACAATGTCAGCAAGATCCCGTCGATGTTCGTGTTCGACCGTTCGGGAGACATTGTGGGCACGGATGTATTTGAAAAAGCCGCGCTGGAGCAGCTTATCCGCAAGGCCTTGTAGGGCTATAGGATGGCGTGCTTGCTCACGCCGGCGACAAATTCTTTCAAATAGAAGGGTTCAAAGTACGCAACGTCTTTGAACTCTTTTTTTTGCAGCGCTGCCAGGGCGGGCTGCAGCATGGCGGCTGCGTGTGGGAAGCAGGGTTGGAAACTGGCGTGGGGATGGGTGCAGATGTTCTGGAATTTGGCGGCACCGGTGCCGATGAACAGCACACGTTCCGCTTCCAGTTCCTGCCGATAGCTGTCCGCATCGAGGATGACGGCGGCCGTGTCGGCGAGTTTGCAGGCATTGGCGTCGAAAGGGGCGGCATACACTTCCATCCGGCGGGCATCGAGCATGGCGACGATGCGGTCGAACGAGCCGGTGGCCTGGCAGGCCAGGATTTGCAGGGTGTCGATACCGATGAGGGGGATGCCGGCGCCGAAACAGATGCCCTTGGCCGTGGAAACGCCGACGCGGAGTCCGGTATAAGAGCCGGGACCCTCACTGACAGCCACGGCATCGAGGTCGTGCGGGGTCAGAGCTGCTTCCTGCAGGACTTCAACGATGTGTGGCGCCAGCATGGCGGACTGTTGCCGGGGCGTTTCATCGACGCGCACGGCTGCGATCCGGTCGCCGTCGGAGACAGCTACGGAGCAGCAGTCGGTGCTGGTTTCGATCATCAGTATCCTTTCGTTCATGGTCTTTGCCGTTTGGGGGATAGTTTCAGCTTCCGGCCTTCCTGGATGGTTTGGGAGATGGCTTCGGGCGGACCTGTGACCACGCGGTCCATCTCGGACAGCCCCTCCCGGATTTCAATCCGGTCCCGTTCCTGGATGCCGGTCGACACCGGCCGCATCCGGGCCGCGTTGTCTGCATCGGCTACCCAGACGCAAGCCTCCTTGTTGCGGGTGAAGACAGCGCTCACCGGCAGCGCCAGGCAGGAATCTCTTCGGTCCGTGAGAATGGTCACGGCGGCGGACATGCCGGGCAGGAAACGCAACGAGTCGGGCAGCAGTTCTATCCGGACGCCAAAGTTAGCAACTTTTGCAGAATTAGCAAGCTGCACCACCGTCCCGCTGAACTTCCGGCGGGGGTAGGCGTCGATTTCCACACGCACGCTGTCGCCCGGGCGGATGCGAACGATGTCGCTTTCCCCGACTTCGACCGTCACTTCCATACGACTGAAATCGGCGATGCGGAAGAGTTCCGTCCCGCTCATCTGGCTGGTACCGACCACCCGTTCCCCTTTCTCTACGTTCATGTGGGAAATGATGCCGTCCATCGGTGCATAGAGCGTGGTTTTCAGCAGGTTTTCCCGGGCTTCCTTGAGCTGGGCTTCGCCGCTCCGGATGGCGAATTCTGCCGCCCGGAGACTGCTTTGGGCGATGTCGAGCTCCGTCTTGGCGTTCTGGAGTTCGGCTGTCGAGATGGCGCCTTGCTCAAACAGCAGGGCGCTTCGGTCGTAGTTGATCCGCGCCTGGTGGGCCTCGGCTCGCTGGCGCGTGTACTGGGCCCGGAGCGTGCCGAGTGAGGCGGTGGCCTGGTCGACCTGCGACAGATAGAGATCCTGCCGGATGCGCAGGATCAGGTCGCCGGCCCGCACGCTGTCTCCTTCCTTGGCGTAGATTTCAACCACTTCGCCGGATACGTCAGGCGTAATCTTCACTTCGACGACGGGTCGGATAACGCCCGAGGCCGGCACTGTTTCGACCAGGGTGGCCCGTTCCGGCTGCGTCACTTCCACTTCCGTATGTGAGGATTTTCCGGACCGGAGGATTATCCAGAGCAGCAAGGCGGCGGCCAGTACGAGCAACCACCGTTTCTGCCGGCGATTCAGGGGCGGAATCTGCTTCATGGCTGGTATCGTTCAAGCAGTTTCAATTGGAAGAGGTATTGCCATTTGGCCTGCAGGAAGTCCGAAACGGCTTTGAAACGGTTGTTCCGGGCTATGATGTAATCGAGAGCCGTGGCGGCTCCGAGGTTATATTTGGCCTCTGTGATTTCGAGCAGGCTCTGCATGGCCTGCAGGGTTTCTTGAGAAGAGAGATAGCGCTGAAAACAGTTTTCGGCCTCGATGCCGGCGCTCCGGATCTCGTCGAGGATCTCGATGCGCATCCTGTCGGCGGAAATGCGCGCCATCTCCAGCGCCCAGTCGCTCTTTTTCAGTCGTGTGGCGGCTTGCCAGGCATCGAAGATAGGGATGGTGAGGTGCAGCGAGAGCGATGGGTTCCGGTTCTCTTCCATCTGGGTTTTGAACGGCTCCTCTGCCGTGCTGCTGTAGTAGGTTCCATACCCGGCTGATAAGCCAAGAGAGGGGAGGAAACCGCCCTTGGCGGCGTTCCGTTCCAACTGCATCTGCCGGATGCGGGCCTGTGCGCTGCGAAGGCGCGGGTCCCGGAGCAGCCAGGCTTCCGCTTGTGCATCCGAGACGAATGTCACCCGGGCGGCGACGGAGTCCTGGCCGAAAAGGTCTCCCGTTGTGAAAGGCGTGTCAGGGGGCAGGTTCATGAGGCGGGTCAGGGAAAGGGTGGCGGTGCGTACACGGCATTCCGCCGTGACCATCTCGGCTTTCTCCGATGCAACCTGGGCTTCCATCTCACCCAGGGAGCTCTTGGGCTGGCTGCCGGCATCGACGAGACGGGCCGTCCGGTCGCGCTGCTGCACGATGGTGGCATGGCTTTCCCGTGTGTACGCGAGCATCTGCTTGGCGAGCATGAGTTCGAGATAGGCGCGCGTGATGTCGGTTTCGAGCGAGGTGCGCAGGTCTTCGGCATCCAGCATGGCGACCTCCACGGCCTTTTGGGCGGAGCGGCGCTGGTTGTGCCGGGTGAGGCCGTCGAACAGGGGCAGGGAGACGTTGATGGAGGCACCGGTGGCGTGGGTCAGTGCATTCCGGATGATGACCAACTCCTGCATGTCCACACTGCGGCCCCAGTTGAAATCCTGTACGATCTGGGCGGAGAACACAGGCAGGTGCGCCAGCTGCCGTTGTGTCAGTTCCGCCTGCCGGATGCCGATCTCGGCGTTCTTCTCGCGGATGCCGAGATTGTGCTCCAGGGCATATTGGATGCAGCGGTCGAGCGGCCAGGCTTCCTGTGCCGGCAGCTGCGCCGTCATGGCGGCGAGGATCAGGATCGATGCGATTCGTTTCATGGCAAAGAAAGAAGGGTCTCTCCGGAGAGAGACCCGGAATGGAACCTACGCCGTGGGCTTGTTCTTCTTGAAGAGGAAGATCGTGCCGATGAAGCGTGCGATCACGCCAATGACGTATCCGATGGTATACAGCGCGTCCTGCGCCCGTTTGTCAACGCCGCCCCAGACGAGTGCGGCTTCTTGCATGTCTATGGTTCTCATGGCTGTGTGTTTTTAAGAGATGAGACTGTTGCCCAACAGGCCGTCCTTGATGCCTTTCAGGAGGTTCGGCAGGTAATCGGCAATGGTGTCGATCAGGTTCCGGATCTTTTCAAAGATGGCGGCAAAACCGCTTTTGGCCGCTCCACCCCGCATCTGGAGTTCGGAAGAAGTCAGTTCTCTCCAACCTCGTCCTTTCATCATTTTTTCTTCCATTGGTGTGAGTTTTTAGTTGTTTTTCCCGTCCTTTCAGGTGTCCGGGATGGACCTTTGTGCGCACATATCTAATTCACTTTCTTTCCATTTGGATGGTATGGTCGGCAATGACGATGTTGTCGGCCTGATGGGTAATCATCATCACGGTACCGCCCTTATCGCGGAAGTCCCGCACCTGCCTCAGCAGGCTTTGCTTCGACTGTTCGTCGAGCGAGGAGGTAGCTTCGTCGAGGATGAGCACTGCAGGCTGCCGGTAGAGAGCCCGGGCCAGGGCGATGCGCTGCCGCTGTCCGCCAGAGAGGGTACTGCCTCGCTCGCCAATCTGCGTGAAGATGCCCATCGGGAGTTCTTTCACGAAGGAACCGAGGTCCAGGCTGTCCAGGAGCTGGACCACGCGTTCGACATCGGGGTCGGTCGTGAAGCCGGCGATATTCTCGAGGATGGTCCCGTTCAGCAGCTGGGGGTCTTGGGGAACGATGGACACAAAGCGGCGCCAGGCTTCCAGTGAGAAAAGACGGATATCGTGCGGACCAAGCCGGACAGCGCCTTTCTGGACCGTATAATCGCGCATCAGCAAGGCAGCGAGGGAACTTTTGCCGCAGCCGCTGGGCCCCTGTATGGCCGTGATGGCGCTTGCTTTCAACGTCAGGCTGAAGTCCTGCAGCAAATCCGGACAGCCAGGGTAGGAGAAGGTGATCCGGTCGAAATGAAGGTCTTCCCCGGGCTGGGGAAGGAAGTGGCCGAATCCGCTTTCTTCCGGCGGAAGAACCGTGATGTCGCCCAGGCGTTCCCAGGCGATACGGGCTTCCGTCCATTCCTCGTTGATCTTGACCAACTCGCCCAGCGGTGCCGAGAACCAGGCGGTCAGGGAGTAGAACGAAACCAGGGCACCGACCGTGAGCGATCCTTCGAAGATGTAGAAGGAACCTGCGGTCAATAGCGTGAGGGTCAGCATCCGGGCGACGCCGTCCGTAGCGGAAGCGAATCCGTCGGCCCAGCGTCCGCCCTGAAACAGCTTCCGGGCCAGCAGCCGGTATTCCCGCTCGATGTTCCGGAGGATCCGTTCTCCCTGGCCGAAATAGCGGATCACGCGTACGGCACTGATACCTTCGACCGTCCGCTCCTCAAAAGCGGCGGATTGCTCGATAATGTCCCTGTTTACCCTTCTGTTCACGCGATTGGCGGCCAGGTACAAGACCAGATAGATCGGAATGAATGTCAGCATGAGGAGAGATAACCGCCAGTGGACGGTGAACATCAGGGTAAACGAGACAACCAGCACCAGCGTGCTGGTGAGCAGGGTAGAGGTGCCTTCGATCAGGAAGCTCCGCACCTTGGCGGCGTCCCCGACCCGGGCGTGCAGTTCCCCGGCGCCCCGTCGTGTAAAGAAGGCGGTGGGAAGCCGGAAAAGATGATTCAAGTATTTCAGTATCAGATGACTATCAAGATAGATACCCAGTCGGAGCGCATACAGGATGCGGCCATAGCCCACCATCAGCGTGCACAGCATGACGGCCAGCATGAGCAGGCCGACCCGTAAGAGTGCGCTGCGGTCGCCTGCCGGCAATACCTTGTCGATGATATGCTGGAGGAAGACGGCGGTACAGACGCCGGCGACGATGTAAACCACCGAGCCGGCCAGCATCAGGAGGTAATCTCTGGCGGATAGGGCCCGAAGGCAGGCGGTCAGGGGTTCCCGTTTCCGGCTGGTTTTGGCTGCATCCCGGTCGGGGTCGGGGACCATTGTCACCAGGTAACCCGTCCATTGTTCGCGCAGCTGCCCGGCTGTCATTCGGACTTTCTTGCCCACGGCCGGGTCCATGATCCAAGCCTTCCGGTCGGTCAGGGCGTAGAGGACCACGAAATGCAGGTCGCCGCGTGCGTTGACGATATGGAGGATGACCGGCTCGGTCAATCCCTGGAGGCCGCTGAGGTCCTTTTCGTCCGATTTGTATCCTGCCGCACGGTAACCGATGGCCCGGCAGGCGTCGATGACGCCCTTGATGCTGGTGCCGGCCTGGGAGGTGCCCGACGCTTCCCGGATGAGGGAAAGCGGGATGTCGTCGCCGTAGTGCCGGGCGACCGATGCGATGCAGGCCGCCGCACAGTCCGAGATGTCGTGTTGTTGGATGGCAGTTTTCACGGTTTCTCCAGGTCTTTATCCATTAAAAAGGAGGGAGCTCTCCCGCACGTGTCTTCTCGCCCGTCAAGACTGTCTCTCTCACGCTCCCTCGCGTATGTTATCGGAAAAAAACGACCGACAGGATGGACAGCAACAGGGTTGCCGCTAGCAGAAACGCATAGAGAAAGCCAGAATATGAAGGGTTGTCGGGCAGAAGATTCCGTGCCGCCACATCCTGTTCGGTCAGTCGTTGTATCCGGGTTTCGCGCTCCATTTGCTCGTTTGGTTTCCAAAGGCAAATTTCAGCAGCGAAATCGGATTCGTGCCGGCAGGAAAGCAAAACTTTCTCCCCGAGGGGGAAATAGGAAAATTTAAATTTTCGTCTGCTGGAACAGCTCTTTGAAACGCGGGAAGATCTCTTGCGAAAGTTGGAGCAGGGATCCGTAGAAGCGGGACTCTTCCAGTTTTTCTTTCGGGATGAATTCCAGCAAGTTATTGGCAGAGTCTACGAGATAGACGATAGCCGAGAGCAGCAGGATGAACATGGCGAAGGACAGCACGATGCCCAGCAGTTTGTTGAGCCAGCCGAGCAGGGAAATCTGTATAATTTTCTCGACAAGCCGGCCAAATAAACTTAAAACGAGTGCAACTACGAAAAAGATCAGGATGAAAGAAACGGCTTTGGCCCAGAACTCCGTGATGTGGAGGTGCTCCATGACCCAGTTTCCCGCAGGCACGGAGAATTTCAGCGAAAGCACGATGCCGAAATAGATGACGGCCAGTGCGACCAGTTGTTTGACGAGACCGTTCTTGATGCCGAAATAGAGGGCCGGAAGGAAACAGCAGACGATGACGATATCGACAACACCCATGATATGACAGATTGTAGTTTTCGGTGCCCAAAATTAGTGAATTATCGTATCTTTGCAAATTCAAATCGTAATCATATTTGTCGACATGCGTTTTGCCGAGTATAAGAAACTGGACCTCGTGGCTACGGGCAATGAGATCCGGGAAAAGTGGGAAAAAGAGGATACTTTCCGCAAGGTTTTGAAAATGAGCGAAGGGGCTTCGAAGTTCATCTTCTTCGAAGGACCGCCGTCTGCCAACGGCATGCCGGGCATACACCATGTGATGGCCCGCTCCATCAAGGATGCCGTGTGCCGCTACAAAACCCAGACGGGATACCATGTGGAGCGGAAGGCCGGTTGGGACACCCACGGCCTCCCCGTGGAATTGGGCGTCGAGAAGAAACTCGGCATCACCAAGGCCGACATCGGAACGAAGATTTCAGTGGAAGAGTACAACGCCACCTGCCGCAAGGAAGTGATGAAGTACACGAAGGAGTGGGCCAACCTGACCGAGCGCATCGGATACTGGGTGGATATGGACAACCCGTACATCACCTACGACAACCGCTACATCGAGACACTGTGGTACCTGTTGAAGAAGATCTATGACAAGGGCCTGCTGTATAAGGGATATACCATCCAGCCCTATTCGCCGACCGACGGTACGGGCCTCAGCTCGCATGAGCTCAACCAGCCGGGCTGCTACAAGGACGTGAGCGACACCACTGCCACCGTGCAATTCGAGGTGGTGCGCGACGCCGCTTCGGAAAAGCTGTTCGCCGCCGGCCTCCCGCTCTATATCCTGGCGTGGACCACTACGCCGTGGACCCTGCCCTCCAACACTGCCCTCTGCGTCGGCCCGGACATCGACTATGTCCTCGTCAAGAGCGCCAATCCGTATACGGGTACTGAGGCGGTCTACATCGTGGCCAAAGAATTGGTGGATACGTGGTTCAACGCCAAGGCAAAAGTGCCCTTCGAGGTGCTTGACGGTACGTTCAAGGGCCGTGAGCTGGTGGGCATCCGCTACAAGCAGCTGATTCCGTGGTTCAAGCCGGACGGCGACGCATTCCGCGTCATCCCGGGTGACTACGTGACCACCGAGGACGGTACGGGCATCGTCCACATCGCGCCCACTTTCGGTGCGGATGACAAACGCGTGGCCGCCGCTGCCGGCATCGGCGCCATCATGCCCGTGGACAAGGACGGCAACCCGCAGGCACAGGTGGACCGCCAGGGCCGCTTCATGCGTCTCGAGGACATGGATCCCGCCTATGCCGCCAGTGTGGATGCTTCCTATGAACCGTATTCCGGCCGCTATGTGAAGGCCGGCTACAAGCAATATTTTGAGCACGTGGAAGAGGAGGGAACCCTTGATATCGACCTCTGCGTGATGATGAAGGCCGACGGACGTGCCTTCCGCATCCAGAAACATGTCCACAGCTATCCGCATAGCTGGCGGACCGACCTGCCGGTGCTCTACTATCCGCTCGACTCCTGGTTCATCAAGACCACGGCGGTGAAAGACGAGATGGTGGCACTTAATCAGCAGATCGTCTGGAAGCCCGCTTCCACCGGTACGGGACGCTTCGGGCAGTGGCTGGAGAATATCCAGGACTGGAACCTGAGCCGCAGCCGCTTCTGGGGTACGCCGCTTCCGATCTGGCGCACGGAAGACGGAAAAGAAGAGAAATGCATCGGTTCCGTGCAGGAACTCTGCGACGAAATCGAAAAGGCGGTCGTAGCCGGCTACATGAAGTCTAATCCCCTGAAAGGCAAGGGATATGACGAGATTGACCTGCATCGTCCGTATGTGGACGAAATCTTTCTGGTGTCGCCCACTGGCCGGAAGATGACCCGCGAAACCGACCTCATCGACGTATGGTTCGATTCCGGTGCGATGCCCTATGCGCAGGAAGGCCTGGCCAACGTAAACAGCGAGCGCTTCGGCGCAACGGCCGATTTTATCGCCGAGGGCGTCGACCAGACAAGAGGCTGGTTCTACACGCTCCACGCCATCCATACGATGGTGAGCGGAACGCCTGCCTTCAAGCGTGTGATTTCCAACGGCCTGGTGCTCGACAAGAACGGCAACAAGATGTCCAAGCGACTGGGCAATGCCGTCGATCCGTTCTGGGCCCTCGACACTTACGGAGCCGACGCGCTTCGCTGGTACATGCTCACCAACGCCGAGCCTTGGGACAACCTCAAATTCGATGAAGGCGGCGTCGATGAAGTGCGCCGCAAATTCTTCGGCACACTGTACAACACCTATGCGTTCTTCGCCCTCTACGCCAATATCGACGACTGGACGCCCGGGAAGGAGGTCCTTCCGGCCCAGGAAATCGACCGCTGGATCATTTCCCGCCTGAACAGCTTGATCCGCGACGTCCGCGCCGCGTATGACGATTACGACATCAAGACCGCCGGCCGCCTCATCGAAAGCTTCGTTTGCGACGACCTGTCCAACTGGTACGTCCACCTGAACCGCAAACGCTACTGGGCCGGTGAGATGACCGCCGACAAGCGGTCCGCCTACCAGACGCTCTATACATGCCTTCATGACGTGGCCGTGCTGATGGCGCCGATCGCTCCTTTCTTTGCCGACCGCCTCTACCTCGACCTGATCGCCCCTTGCCATCCCACCGAAGGCTGTTCCGTCCATTTCGTGCAGATGCCGGAATCCCATCCGAACCTCATCGACGCCGATCTGGAAGAGCGCATCCGCCTCTCGCAGGATGCCACCTCGATGGTCCTGGCACTCCGCAAGAAAGTGGGTATCCCGGTTCGTCAACCGCTGCCCAAGATGTTGGTGCCGGTGATATCTGACAAGGTGCTTGCCCAACTCTCGGCCGTGCAGCAATTGATCCTGACGGAAGTCAATGTGAAGGAGATGGAATTCGTGAAGAATACCGACGGCATCATCACCAAGAAGATCAAGCCCAACTTCAAGACCCTGGGCAAGGTCTACGGTCCGCGGATGAAGGAGATAGCGGCGGCATTCGGTACGCTCGACCAGCCGACCATCTCGGCCATCCAGCGTGCGGAGTCGGTAGGTGAGGACTACACGGTTCTCCTTCCGGGCGGTGAGGTCGTGCTTCATCCGGGTGACTACCAGATTTCTTCCGAGGACATGCCGGGCTGGCTGGTGGCTTCTCAAGGGTCGCTGACCATCGCGCTCGACATCGAGATAACGCCTGAACTCAAACAGGAAGGCCTTGCCCGCGAGCTGGTGAACCGTATCCAGAACCTCCGCAAGTCTTCCGGTTTCGACGTGACGGACCGCATCGACGTGGTGATCGAATCGAATGCAGCGCTGGAGGAAGCCATGGAACACTTTGGCGATTATGTTTGTGCACAAACGCTGGCTCGTGGCATCCGTTTTGAAGCACATCCTGAACCAGCCGTCGAGGTCGAATGGGAAGACGGAACCCTTGCATTGGGTATTGTGAGATTGAAATAATTCAGTTATATTTGAATTTAGTTTTAAAGACGATAGCCATGGAAAAGAATGAGCCGGTAGAGAAACTTCGCTACAGTGACGAAGAGTTGCAGGAGTTCAAGGAGTTGATCCTTCAGAAGTTGGCAAAGGCCCGCAAGGACTATCAGATGCTGCAGGCCCAGATCGACCATAGCAGCAGCAACGACACGGAAGACACGTCTCCTTCGTTCAAGGTGCTCGAAGAAGGTTCCGCCTCCCAAGCCAAGGAAGAGGCGAGCCAGCTGGCAGCGCGGCAGTACAAGTTCATCCAGAACCTGGAAGCCGCCCTCATCCGCATCGAGAACAAGACCTACGGTGTCTGCCGCGTCACGGGCAAGCTGATTCCGAAGGAGCGTCTGCGCCTGGTGCCGCACGCTACGCTCAGCGTAGAAGCAAAGAACAAGCGATAGAGTGTCGATGAAGATCTCGAAAGGCACCCGGGTCACATTGTTCGTGCTTCTGCTGCTGATCATCGATCAGGTCGTCAAGGTCCTGGTCAAGACAAACATGACCATCGGACAGAGCATCCATGTGGCAGGGGACTGGTTCCAGATTCTTTTTATCGAAAACAATGGCATGGCCTTCGGCCTGCAGTTCGGTGAGGGATTCGGCAAGCTGGCGCTCAGCCTGTGCCGGTTGGCGCTCATCGCGATCATCATCATCTACCTTCGTAAGTTGCTGAAGCGGCCTGAAACGCCGAACGGCGTGCTGATCGGCCTGGCAGCGATTCTCTGCGGCGCCATCGGCAACGAGATCGACTCGATTTTCTACGGTGTCATCTTTGACTACGCGCCACTGTTTTTCGGCAAGGTGGTGGATATGCTGTATTTTCCAATCATCGATACAACCTTGCCGGCGAATTTCCCGGTCTGGCCCGGCCGGCACATCATCTTCTTCCGCCCGATTTTCAATATCGCCGACAGCTGCATCACCTGTGGTGCTGTCTACCTGTTGTTCTTCCAGTGGAAGTTCTTCGCAAATAAATAAATTTATTACCTTTGCATCGCCTTGGAGGATTGGCCGAGTGGTCGATGGCGGCAGTCTTGAAAACTGTTGTACGGTAACGTACCGGGGGTTCGAATCCCTCATCCTCCGCAACAGGAACTATGACTGGTCTCAAATGAGACCAGTCTTTTTTATGCCAGGAGGGTCGTTGAAAGCTCGCTTTCATAAGACCCCATCCTGGCATAAAAAACATCTGACCGGTAGGTCAGATGTCATAGTTCCTGATCAGCACCCCTCAAAACGGGATGTCGCGCCCGCGCGACAATCCCATCATTTTTTTCGAAGGATCCACTTGTCCATGATGACCAGCGTCGCCGGCAGCACGAAGAATATCAGCAGGATGGCTGCTGCGGCACCCAGTGAGATACACCGCAGGATAGCGACGATCATCGGGTCCTTCATGGAATACGCCATCAGAAGCGGTGTCAGGACCAGAATCAACCCGGATGTCAGGATGGCGTGGAAAGACTTATAATAGGTCGATTTCAAGGATTCTGCCTTATCCAGGGTCTTACGCGCGTCACGATAGTATTGCGTGAACAGGATGGAATAGTCGATGGTCGCGCCCATCAGGATGCTCTGTACGATGAGATAGGAGACATACAGCATCGTATGACCGCCCAGTCCGCTGGCGAAGACGTTGAGCCAGACTGCAGAAAGAACGGTCGGAATCAGCAGGAAAGGCACGACGAGCGAGCGGAAGGTCAGGGCCACGATCAGGAAGATAGCGGCGACGGTCAGCAGGGTCAGCAACAGGAGCTCGCGCGGGAATCCTTCCTTCATTTCCTTGTACATCACGGAATAGCCCACATAGTAGTTGTCTCCGGTGAATTGTTCCTGGCAAAGGGTCATCACGGTATCGATGAAGGCGAACGTATGGTCTCCTTCGTCGGGCATTTCACTCATGACAGCGGCCAGTGACCAGGTCTTGCCCCGCAGCGCGCTCACTTGTTCGTCTAAGTACTGATCCAGGCTGTCAAGCTGCTGCTTGGTTTCGGGCTGCAGGTATTGCTCAAGGATCGGATTCTGTGGCAATGTGCCAAGGAATTCAGTCAGTTCCAGCAAGTTGAGGCGGGTGGTCGTATCTCGGTTGGTCTGGTAGCCATGATAAAGGAAGAGCACGTCAAGTTCTTCCTGGCTCACGGCGATGCCGGCCCGGTTCAGGGCACGGTAGATTTGTGCGGAGGTGTAGCTTCTGCCCGAGAAGGCCATGTCGGCCAGCCGCTCGAAAGGTGTCGGTTCCTGCGGTTTCGGGGCGGGAGTCACGACAACCGTGTCGGGCGTTGCGACAACGAGCACGGAATCCGGCTGGGGCAGCAGTTCCGCCAGTGCCACAGTATCGACAGGTATGTCTATCGGCGTGGCAAGGGTATCGGCAGGAGCTTCGGGCTTCGGTTTCGGTCCTTCCGCCAGGATTTCCTGGAAGACTGACCAGGCAGTACGGATCAGCTTCTTCTGGTCGCTGGAAACCATCGAAGCATAAAGCCGGTTGCCCAGAATCTTGTCGTTCAGCGTTTGTAGGACTTCATAGGCTGTCATCGTGGACGGGCGGCCCTTTCTTCCGGCTCCGGCCATCCGGTAGATGAGCGTGACATTCTTCTTTTCCAGCGTCAGGTATTTTGCCATTTCATCGGCTGTGCGCGGCAACAGGATGTTCTCGTAGGAGAAACGGTCCTGCAGGGCGAGGGTGTCGCTCATGTCGAAGGCGATGTAATCGTCGAACGCATGGGCATTGACGGTATCCAGTACGGATAGATGCTGGGAGTCAGCTGGTGCCGCCGGTGTGGCCGGGACGGTATCCTGGGCGGGCAGGGAGTTCTCTGCCGGTTCTTCCGGAGCAACCGGTTCTTCGGGCATTTCGGGTTCGGTTTCCTGCACGGGTTCTGTCGGCTGCATGGTTTCCGGCTGCATGGTTTCCGGCTGCATCTCTTCGGGCTCAGGCTCGTTCTCGCTCAGGAACTTCGCTGCCAGCTGCTGCATCATGGCGTCGACGTTGAAGCGGGCGGAAAGCCCTTGCAACATGCTGTCGGGCAGGAATTGCTTGGCGAGCGAAATGAGTTCCCGGGCCGTGGGTTCCAGCTGGTCCATGCGCATGCGCTCGGTCCGCTCAGGATGGGAGGCAGCGTAATAGATGAGGTCCAGCGCGCCTTCCGGGATGGCTTCCTTCATCTCCGGCGCCAGCGTAGCGAGCTCCAGGAACTCACTGGCGGTGCGGGGTTTGAGGGTCAGGGACGGATAACTGATGCACATGAGGACATCCGGCTCCGCGGAGATCCTGTCGGCAATGGGTATGAATTTCTCCTCCTCTTCGGTGGGGTAGAGGATGAGCATGGCGTTCTTGGGTGGGAACTGCTCCGTGATGGTGGTGGGGAAGAACACAGAGTAGGAAATCTCCGTCCTCTTCTGCAGGAGCCAGGACCCGATGAAAATGGCGAGGAAAAGGATGGCCAGCGGAATGCGGTGCCGCATCTCAAAGCGGGCCAGTCCATCGGTGGGCAACCGAAGCACCTTCTTCTCCGTGCGGACGATGGCTTTGTCGAAGCGCAGGATCAGGGCCGGCAGGGCCAGGAATGTAGCCAGCAAGCTGCAGAACACACCCTTCGACAGTACGATGCCCAGGTCGGCGCCAATCTGCAACCGCATGAAGCAGAGCATCATCAAACTGGAGATCGTGGTCAATCCACTGCTGAGGATAGACGGTGCAGCGCCGGCAATGGCCGCCGTCATGGCTTCTTCATTTGTCCGGTCCGGCCGCTTCTCCTGGCGGTAGCGGTTCATCAGGATGATGGCAAAGTCCATGGACAAGGCCATCTGGAGTACGGCCACCAGGGTATGGGTCACCAGATAGACGCTGGGCAGCAGCGCGTTGGTCCCCATGTTGATGGAGATGGCGAAGTTGATGGCCAGCAGGAAAAGCAATGTCTCCACGAAGGAGGGGCACATCAGGAACAGGATGACCAATGCGATCACCACACCGGTGAGCAGCATCAAGGCCAGGTTTTCGGGCATGTGGGAGTTGTCGTCCACCTCCGCAATAACCCGGTCGCCGAAGCGTTCCTTCACAGCCTCCACCACTTTCTGTCCCTTGGCGTGCTGGGGGAGGGTAAATTGGTAGAGCGTCTTTTCGCCTTGCTGTTCGGTTCCCATATACCGCATGACATCCGGAATCGCTGCGATGGCGTCCCGCAGCGAGTCTGCCGGAGGCTCTGCATAGAAGAGTACGCGGAGCGTCTGCATGCGGATGTCCATCAGCGGGAAATCCTTCTCCAAAATGGAGATACCCTGTCGCATCTGCGAATCATCAGGGAGGTTGCTCGTCATGTCAGAATTGAGACGAACCCTGGGAATCAGGAACATACAGAAAACCGCCAACGTTGCCATCCCGGCCAGGAAGCCTTTCCTCCATCGGACAAGAAGCCCAGCTATGGGATGGTTTTCGTTTAGGTTTTTCATTCGTTCGGTTTAGAAACGACAAAATTAAAAATAATTTGAAAAGAATCCGAATTATTTCTATCTTTGCGGTCCACTTCTGGATGTGGCGCAGTTGGTAGCGCACCTGGTTAGGGACCAGGAGGTCGCTGGTTCAAGTCCAGTCATCCAGACGAATAAGGGGTTCCCTGGTGAGTTGTCCGAGTGGTTGAAGGAGCCTGCCTCGAAAACAGGTGTGCGGGTGACCGTACCGGGGGTTCGAATCCCTCACTCACCGCATCAAAGCGTCTGCTTCGCAGGCGCTTTTTTGCGTTTCGTTCGGGATTCGAACCGTTTTGTTCCTGCTTCTCTACGTTACCCTCTCCCCAAACCCCTCTCCTCGGGAGAGGGGCTTAGTCGCGCTAGCGCGACAATCTACCGCATTTCTCCATTATTTGCTTATCTTTGGCGTATGAAACAGATTATCATTCTTTCACTTATGGCTATTTTGACCACGGGGTGCGGAAACGACCCCAAGAAGGGGGCGGAGCCGCAGGATAAGCCCTGGCAGGAGATTACGCCCACGGAAATCGAACTGAATCCCCTGCAGATGATCGACCGGGACTGGCTGGAAATTTCGGCCGGAAAGGAAGGCAAGATGAACCTGATGACCATCTCCTGGGGCTCCATCGGCGAGCTCTGGGGCCGGCCCGTATTCATCGTCTATGTCTCCACCAGCCGCTATACGCACCAGTTTATGGAGGAGAACGACTACTTCACCGTAACACACTTCCCCGATTCGATGAAAGACAAACTGGCCTATTTGGGACGCGTTTCAGGACGGGACGAAGACAAGGTGGCCGGCGCTGGACTCACCGTAGAGTTTACCGAACTAGGCAATCCCATCTATGCCGAAGCCGACCTGGCCATTGAATGCAAAAAGATCTACGCCCAGCAATTCGACGCCAACCTGCTTCCGCCTGAACAGCGGGCCTGGTACGAACAGACCGGAATCGGCATCCACTATATGTATATCGGGGAAATCCTCCACGTCTGGAAGAAATAGCCGGCACCGATACAGAGCATATTCCTAACGGTCTATACGAACGGCGACACGCTCAACCCCAGTATCTTTTCTTGCTTTATGAAACGATTTAGTCTTCTCCTTTCTGCTATGGTCTTGAGTCTCACCGCGCTGGCACAGCATCCCCAGCCCTCATACAGCTATCTGGAAATCTTCGACGTGGAGACAGGCACGCACCGGGTGGTGAGAGAGTTTCCCTATCTAGTGGAAGCGCCTAACTGGACGCCGGACGGGAAGTGGCTGTTGGTGAACAAGGATGGCCGTTTGTTCAAACTGGCCGCCGACGGTTCTACGGATTTGCTGGAGATTCCGACCGGAACCATCACCCAGTGCAACAACGACCATGTAGTCACAGCCGACGGCCGTTGGATCGGCCTCAGCAGCAATGATCCCGCCAACAAGCGGTCGTATAACTCTTATGTGTATGTCGTTCCTTTCGAGGGTGGCGAGCCCCGCCGGATCACACCGCTGGGTCCCAGCTATCTGCACGGAATCAGCCCTGACGGCAAGCTGGCAGCCTATTGCGCCTTCCGCGGGCCGGAAATGGAGCAGGATGTCTACGTGATGCCGCTCAAGGGGGGAGAAGAGAAACGCCTCACCGATGCCCCGGGCCTGGATGACGGTCCCGAATTCAGCCCCGACGGAAAGGCCATCTGGTTCAACAGCGTCCGTACCGGCCGTATGCAGGTGTGGAAGATGAAGACCAATGGCAAGGACCAGACCCAGATGACCTTCGACACGGACATGAATTCCTGGTTCCCGCATATTTCACCTGATGGGAAGAAGGTGGTCTATATCGCTTACCACGATTATGAGATCGATCCGGGTTCCCACATCGCCAACCTTAACGTGCAGCTCCGGATGATTCCCGCCGCGGGCGGAGAACCGCAGGTTCTGCTGGAATTCTTCGGCGGACAGGGGAGCCTGAACGTCAATTCATGGAGTCCGGACAGCAAGCAGTTCGCCTTCATGCGCTATCGTCTCGCCGAAGAGATCACGGCGCCCCGCAAAGAAATGGCCGTGCAGCTGTATTCCGTGCGCTCGCTTATCGGCTCGCCGGAGCTTTTTACCCGCAACCATGCCTATGTGCTTTCCCGCCTTTCAGAGATGGGTTACACGGCTTCAGAAGCAGCCAGCTACGAGAATGGCCAGTTTTCCGGACTGGCACCGGAAGTATTCGGACGCATCCTGAAAGAGGCGAGACTGCCGCTGATCTCATCGCATACCACGCGACCCCTTACCCGAGAGGAACTGGCCACCGGTGATTATTCCCAGGCACTGGCCTGGTGGGATACCTGCATCGCTGCCCACAAGGCTGCCGGCATCCCCCGTCTGGTGATGTCCTGGTCCCAGCAGCTGCAAACGAAATCCGAGTTGGAGACGATGGCCGCTTACCTGAATGACATCGGCGCAAAGTGCCGGGAAGCGGGCCTCCGCTTCGGCTATCACAGCCACAGCCATGAGTTCGATAAGGTAGAAAAAACCACGATGATGGACTGGTTCATCTCCCATACTGACCCGGAGAATGTCTTCTTCGAGATGGATGTCTATTGGGCCGTTGTGGGTGGGGCCAGCCCCGTGGAGTATATGAACAGATATGCCGGCCGTTTCGAACTCCTTCATATCAAGGACAGACACGAGATCGGCCAGAGCGGCATGGTGGGCTTCGATGCTATTTTCCGCAGTATGCCAAAGGCAGGCACCCAGTCCTTCGTAGTGGAGTTGGAAGAAGCCAGTACGCCGAATATCCTCAAAGGTCTCCGTGAAAGCGCCCTATACCTGCGAAACATGCCACAGGTTCCTGGCGCGCGTTAAACCACCGTCATTTCACGTTATACGTGTGGATGGACAACCCCTGCGCGGAGGGCAGGTAGTTAATGCCCCACCAGCAGATCTGCAGGCACACGAAACTCACCAGCAAGAGGATACAGGCAGTCCGCCATTCGCCCGGACGGGCCTTGCGCAGATGCAGATACACCAGGTAGCAGAGCCACGTGGCGGCGGCCCAGGTTTCTTTCGGGTCCCAGCTCCAGTAGCTGCCCCAGGCCTCCTTGGCCCATAGCGCGCCGAACAGCATCCCAAAGGTCAGAAAGGCCAGCCCCACATAGACCAGATTGTCGGTGAGATTGATTTCCTTTTCCGTGGTCTTGTCTTTACGGATGAGCATATACACCGCCATCACCGTCGCCGCGCCCAGCAACGCATAGGAGAACATATACACGATCACGTGCGGGGCAAACCACGGACTCTGCAACGCCGGCATCAGGCTCTTGGAATGGATTTCCGGCTTGAACAGATTCACGCAGATGAACACAATGGCGAGCAGCGTGCTGAAACTCAGAATCCACTTGTAGCGCCAGCGGCTATAGACGATGATGCCGGCCACCGGCAGGAAGAACGAGTACCAGAGGCGCGTCTCCCCCATCGTCCTAAGCGGCGGGCGCTCCAGCGAGATCCACATCCCCAGGATGAATGTGAAAAAGACGGCGATGCCGGCCAATGTGCAGACATACACCAGCGCCCGACGCTCCTTCCAGGCGAAGAAAGCGCCTGCCGCCCAAAGGAGCACGGCGCCCAAAGCGAACCAGACAAAGGAATCCCAACTCATACTTTCACCGGTTTAGGAGCCATAAAAAACAGCAGGCACAAGGCACCTGCAATCATCAGGAAAATGCCCAGATAGACCCAGAAAATCCATGGGTCGCGCACCAGCTGGAACACGCTGTAAGTGCTTTCTGCGCCCCGGAAACTGTCGTACCCGTACTGGTAGATTTTCCAGCCGTTCACTTTCAGCGGCTTGTTCACTTCCACCGTGCCCCGGACAGACTTTCCGTCTTCGGTATAGACGGTGATGTCGGATGCAAAACGCTTGGGCGTATGGTCGGGATACTCTTCCATCGTAAACTGGTGCAGTTCGATGGCCAGGCCGGGCTCGTGGACCATTCCGAGTTCGTCGAGCGCCCGCCATTCCGGCTCGCCGGTGAAGGCGGTCATCTGAAGCTTCCGGATATCCGCATTGCCCAGCGTGGCCGACACGACGGCAATGAACACGCCGAGGTGATTCAGCAGGAAGGGAATCTCCTTCACCTTCCAGCGCAGCAGATGGTTGAGCGCCGCCAGCGCCGAGATCAGCATCATCCAGGTCCAGATGAGGACGAAGGGCCAGAAACGGAGCATCTGGCTGAGCCAGGGAACGCCCTCGCCGCGTACTTGCGGAATCAGCCCCATCAGGATCGCGAGCGCGGCGGCATACGACAGGCAGGGCACGGCGGCACTGCCGTGCATCATCCACTCAAAGGTATACACCTTGCGGCGCAAGGCATACATCACCCCGATGACAAGCACTAGCAGGACCAGCAGGATCAGGTTCACCGGCCACGCCAGCAGGCTCCATTCGACCGGTCCCAGGACCCACTGCAACAGCAGGCCGGTAACAAGAAGGCCTCCTCCGATGAGGAAGCCCTCTTTCATTGTCCAGGGTTTGACCCACATACTCAATATGCAAGCAGTTTTTCGTTCTCCCGGGCCGAGGCAAGCCACTGGGGAACAATCTCATCCATAAACCGGGCCTTCTTCTCGCGCATCCCCTTCATATCCAGGCCGATAAATGCCTGAGCCTTGGCCTTGGTGGAAATGTCGGGCATCGGCACGTCGCCGGTATAGCCGTGTTTGGCCAGAACTTTTGAAATCTGAAGGCGGGCTTCCTGCGCATAGTTGATGCCATTGCCCATCAGGCGGAGCACTTCCTGCGGCGCGTGGAAGGAGGCACCGTGCGATGCGACGGCATAGTCCCAGCGCCACTGGCTCTTGCGGATGTTCTGGAGGGCATCCTTCATCTCGGCCTCGGTTGCGCCCTTATCCCAGGCGAACTTGGCTTCGATATGGGCCTTGGCCAGGATAGCCTCCAACTGGTCGCGCACCTCGAGGCATTTTTCCTGACGTTCATAAACGTTCTGGCGCAGGGTCTCCTCGCTTTCACGGTGGCAGTTCAGGCAAGTGCGGTCCATTTTCGCCAGCGGGCTCTGGATGTGGTGGTCGGAGTATTTCACGCCACCGTCGGCCACGTAAGGCATATGGCAGTCGGCGCAGGTGACGCCCCGCTGACCGTGGATGCCCTGCAGGGAGGTTTCATAGCCGGGATGCTGGGCCTTGAGGATGGGCGCCTTGGAGAGGGCGTGGGTGTAGTCGGCATAGCCCATTTCATCGTAGTACTTTTCAGCGTCTTCCAGCGTAAGGCCATATTTCCAGGGGAAGGTGAGGTACTGGTCCTTTTCGGGCGTTTCGGGATAATCGTGGAAATAGTACTCCACGTGGCACTGGGCGCAGACCAGAGAACGCATTTCGTTGTGCGTGGCCTTGTCCACGTCCTTGCCCATACTGGCAAAAGCTTCGCGCAGGGCCGGACGAGAAATATGCAGATCCATTGTCTCACTGTCGTGACAGTCGGAGCAGCCGATGGGATTCACCACTTCGGCGCCCCACTTGGCCCAGTTGGCCTTGTAGAACTCGGCCGGACCGACTTCTTCCATCAGGCGCGGCACATCAGGCCCCTTGCAGGTCCAGCAGGTACCCGGCTGATTGGAGCCGGTCGTGGGGGTATCGGGCCAGCCGGTACGGAGGATTTCGCGATGGTCTTCCAGGGCGTGGAAATGGCCGCGGGGCGAATTGTAGTCCCAGGAGAAGGCGTAGCCGGCCCAGAGGACAACCATATTCGGGCGTTCTTCCAGGACGTCCTGAATGTCGGACGACATATACTTGGAACGGAAATCCGTCTCCTCGGTAGCCTTCCAGGTTTCATATTCGCGCGGAAAATCGCTCTTGAACTTCTGGTTCTGCGCCACGATGCCCTGCATCGGGTTCTTGCGGTTGTTGAAGACGCTCGCCACCTCGGCGCGGCGTTCCATCAAGGCGGAAACCACGAGGCCGAGGAGGAAGACGACGACCATGGCGCCGCCGAAAATCAGCCAGCTGTGCAAGGGTTTGAGTTTGTTTTCGCTCATATTTCAATCATTTTTATTTTCCGTGTAAATGGCCGTGTGGAGAACGGTGCCCGATCGCTTTCTGAAGCCATTCGGGAACCGGAGAATCCGGGAAAGGAACCTTGGCGTCGACCGTAGCCGACAGGCTGTTCTTCCCGCCGTGCGGGATATCTCGGTGACAGTCCCAGCAGGCCTTGCCTTCACCGGCTTCCGCCATCCTGAAGTTCATTTTGCCCAAATTCACCATCTCTGTAGTGAGTTCCGTGTGGCATCGGATGCAGTTGTTCATAATTACCTGCGCACTGGGATCTTTGGCGGCCGGTACCTGCGGTTCGCTGAACGTAAGGAAAGAGGCGGTATGCTTCATTCCGTCGAGCCCTTTGAACGCATATTTTCGCGCTACGTTCTCGTGCGGGACGTGGCAGTCGTTGCAGGTGACCATCCCGCCCCTTCCGTGGGAAGAATGGTTCCAGGTAGCGTAATA